>Ga0224555_1002182_pt1 | contig 23893 bp, 16 predicted proteins | sample 714S23034metaG_FD_180687 | JGI IMG/M metagenome (GOLD analysis project Ga0224555, IMG submission 180687) | Peat soil microbial communities from Stordalen Mire, Sweden - 717 S2 30-34 | ecosystem: Environmental > Terrestrial > Soil > Wetlands > Peat | place: Sweden: Norrbotten County, Stordalen...
AAGCGAGAACACTTCTGACGCTCCTTTGCGCGCCGGGGGGGTGGCGCCGGTTTGAGGCTAAGCGCGTTTCCTGTGTTTCTCCTGAGCCCTGGTTTAGAACTTGCCCAGTGGCGGGACCGACCCGACCGGTTCGTCGAGCAGCGAGCGTCGTGGCGAGCTTGGGCCCGGAATCCGCTCAGTCACAACCGGCGAATCGCGGGAGCACTCCCGCTATCGGGGCGCGTAGACCTGGCTCACGTATTCGTCGATCATGCGCGTCGCGCAGTACTTCGGGCCAAGGGTGCGCATTGACGCGCGTACCCGTTGCAGCCAAAGCTTCGGGATCCCACGATCGTCGCGCTCAAAGAACGACGGCCTCACCTCATTCTCGATCAAGGCGTAGAGAGTCGCGGCATCACGCTCGTCTTTTGCCGAATCGTCAGGGTCAACATCGCCATCGATCCCCCAGCCGTTCGACCCGTCGAAGCCCTCCATCCACCAGCCGTCGAGCACGCTCACATTGAGACAGCCGTTCAGAGCGGCCTTCATGCCGCTCGTGCCGCTCGCCTCGAGCGGGGGACGTGGCAGGTTGAGCCAGACGTCGCAGCCGGCGATCAGGGTGCCGGCGACGCTCAAGTCGTAGTCCTCTATGAAGACCACGCGATTGCCCACCCCGGGCGAGCGTCTCAGCGCGAACATGCGCTGCGCGATCGCTTTTGCGGCGTCGTCGAGGGGATGGGCCTTGCCCGCAAAGACGAATTGTGCCGGTCGGTCATGATCGAGCAGGTCCAAGGCCCGTGGCGTATCGTGCAAGATCAGGTTGAGCCGCTTGTAGGTCGCGAGACGGCGAGCGAACCCGATGGTGAGGAATGAAGGGTCGAACGCTTCTGCTCCGGCCTGCACATAGTCGATGTCCTCGCCACGTGCGAGGCGGTCGACGACGACCTTCCGCCGTATAAGCGCGACCAGATCCCTTCTCTGCTCGCAACGGACCTCCCAAAGCTCCTCGTCCGGGATCGCGTCGACGCCGGCCCAAACTGCTGGGTCGGACGCGCGCCGTTCCCAGCCCTCGCCAAAGTGGCGGGTCAGCAACGCCCGCATCGGCGGGGCCATCCAGGTCGGCAGGTGCACCGCGTTCGTGACGTGACGAATCGGGACCTGGTCGATCGTCCCGTGCGGGAACATCTCGTGCCACATGCCGCGTGCGACCAGCTCATGGCGCGCGCTCACCGCGTTCGTCGAGCGGGCCGCACGGATCGCGAGCGGCGTCAGGCCACTGGCCTCGCCCGCATCGGCCGGGTGCACCCGGCCGAGCTCTACCAGCGACTCAGGGTCGAAATGCAATTCGTCGGCCAGCGACCCGAGGACCGCGAGAATCTCCTCGCGGTTATAGGTCTCGTTGCCGGCCTGCACGGGGGTGTGGGTGGTGAACACGAAGCGCTCGCGACCGCGTCCTATCGCCAACGCGAGGTCACCGACGTGGCGGTTCGAAAAGCCGGCCATCCGCGACGCGACAGCCAGGGCGGCCAGGGCGGCATGGCCCTCGTTGAGGTGGAACAGGGAGGGCGTGATCCCCATGGCGTCGAGTGCGCGAACCCCACCTACCCCAAGGAGGGCGTACTGCGCCAGGCGGATCGCCCGGTTGCCCTCGTACAGGCGTGAGCTGACCCAGCGCTGCAGGGGGGTGTTCTCCGCGATCTCTGCGTCAAGGAGGTAGACCGGCACGCGCCCGACGTCGGTTCGCCACACGTGGGCGGCAAGAAGTCCGTCCCAGACCGGGACCCTGACCGTGAGTGGCGAACCGTCGGAGTCGGTGACGCGCACCGCGGGCAACATCTCGGGATCGGCTTCGATCCAGTACTCCTGTTGCCATCCTGTCCGGTCCATGCGCTGGTGCAAGTAGCCCCGGCGATAGAGCAGGCCGACCCCGACAAGCGGCAGCGCCTGGTCCGACGCCTCCTTCAGCAGGTCACCGGCTAGCACCCCGAGCCCTCCCGAGTACACCGGCAGCGACCGGTGGACGCCGAACTCGGCGCAGAAGAACGCGACCGGTCCATCACCGAGGTCCGGTCGAGCCGGGCGGGCAAGGTCGGCGTCGAGGACTTGGGCGACGACCTCGACACGAGCGAGGTACTCGTCGTCGGTTGCAGCCTCGAGAAGCGAACGCTCGGACAAGTCTCGGAGGAAGCGAACGGGATTCTCGCCACTCAAAGTGAAGCGGTAAGCCCCGAATTGCCGGAAGAGCTCCCGGCCGCCCGGTGTCCACGACCAGCGGTAGTTGTAGGCGATCTGCGCGAGGGGTTGCAGCGGCTCCGGTAGCCGGCGCGCCAGGCGGTCGACGGCGCGAGCCAGGTCGCTCGTGCCGTCGAGACGGGAATCGCGGTCGCGGGACACAGTCATCAGGGTGTGAACCTAGTGGTTCGGTGGGGCGAGCTCATAGCCGGCGAGGGAGCTGGGCCACTCGACCGACGCCGCCGTGGCGAACGGGGCGAGGGCACCCAGCGCTTGGATCGTCTCCTCCGAGACGGAGGCATCGCGCAGCACCGCGAGGGCGGCACCCATCGCGTCGATCTCGCGAGACTGCAGCGGAGCGGCGGCGGCGACTAGCGCTACGAGCACCGCTGCGTCATCGATCTCTGCTGGGCGTGTCCGCAGGCTCGCCGTCAGACAGCGCAAGGCGAGGAGCGGGTCGGCGTCGGCACGTCCCGTGAGACGCGCGGCGCCAACGCGCGCGATGACGTCGGAGTCGGTGTCAGCGAGCCTCGTGTCGCGCCAGCGATCGTCCCCGGGGGTACGGCTGCGAGCCAGGGCGCCCACAGCCCCAGTGCACTCGGCTTGGATCTCGACTACGGCGCTCCGCAGCGTCGGCGTGTGCTCGACGATCACCGCGCCACTGACGCGACCGGCGACGATCTCGAGGTCTCGGGAGGTGACAGTCCAGGCACCGCGCCGCGCTGGGGAACGAACCGACCCGGCTACGAGCTCGAGCGCGAACGCCCCGGCGATCGCCGTTGCGTCGACTCGGCGAGTCTCGACCGAGCGGGCCCAGAGATCGCGGCCCGTGAGTGTCGGATCGAGATTCGATCTCGCGCCGTCGAGGCGCTCGAGGAACCCTGCAGCGACGTCGAGGCCGAGCACCCGTTCGGCGGTGTCGAGCACTACGGCCGCATGCCACAGTGACAACAGGGTCTCGACTCCCGTGACATCGGCGAAGAACCACGCGCAGCTCGTGAACGCCGAAAGTAGGTGGCGTTGCAGTTCGAGCAACTCGAGCGCGTGCGTCGTCTCGGCGTCTGAACACGGGCGGCCCGCTCTTCTCGCCACGAACGCTTCAGGTGCCTCTTGGCCCGCGACCACGACGCCGTAGTCGACAAGCGCGGCGAGGGGGTCGCCGAACAAGGGTCGCACGCCAACCGCGACCGGCTCCGCGAGGGTTGACCGTAGCCAGTCGAGCGCCTCGCGAAGCGGCGCCCGCCAGGACTGGTTCCATCCCGGCTGCGAACCCGTGGTGCAGCCGCAGTCCGAACGCCACCGCTCCACGCCGTGAGCGCAGCTCCATGAGGACGGCGTGACCAGCTCGACCTCCCAGGCTGGTGGATGGTCCTCGAGCCACGCGCCAAGGTTCGTGACCTCGACATTCTCGGCCGACAGTTCGCGCGCCGCCCACGCGAGCGCCATCTCGCCGAACTGGTGATGATGTCCGTAGGTCTCCCCGTCGCTGACGATCGCTATCAGCTCGTCGTCACCACTCGCCGCAAGGGCAGCTCGAATAGCGTGCACGAATGACGCCCCGTCGTCCAACAATGCTCCGAACGCGACCTCGCGCGACAGCGGGCCGTGCCCGAACACGACGGTCATTGACCCACCGTCGGGCAACGCCACGAGGTAGGGACGGCTCGGGTCGATCTTCTCCCCGCTCACGTCGAGCCAGTCACCCCCGGGCGCGCGCACGCGACGCGCCTGCTCTGGCATGAGGACGGTGAAGCCAATCCCGTGCCGGGCGAGAGCCGCGAGCGTGTCGAGGTCCACCGCGGTCTCCGGCAGCCACATTCCCTCGGGTGAAAAGCCGAAGCGCGCCTTGAAGTCGGCGACGCCCCAGGCCACGAGCACGTCACGATCCTCGGGCGAGGCAAGCGGCAGGATCGCGTGGATCGCCGGTGCCGCGAGTGCCGCGCCGCTCGGTCGCCCGCCTTCCCCCCGTGCAGCAGAGCGCACGACGGAGTCAACATCGGGCGCATTCCTCGCCAACCAGCCGTGGAGCGTCCCCACAAGGTCGAAGCTCGCGATCGCGAAATTGTCACAGGACGCACGCAGGCGTCGGTCGGACGCCAGCACGGCGGCGACCGTGTTGGGTCGGTAGCACTCCGCGGTGATCCGCTGATTCCAGTCGTGATACGGGAACGCGCTGGGCTCAGGTTCGATGACCTCGAGCCAAGGGTCGGCGCGCGGCGGCTGGTAGCAGTGGAGATGGAAGCAAACGGCGAGCGTCATCGCCGCTCACACCGCCGGGCACAGGACGACAAGTGCGAGTGGCGGCAGCACGAGCGAGGCACTGTGGTCGCGGCCGTGCCAAGGCGTCTCGGTTGTGTCGAGCGAGTCCGTCAGCGGGTAGCCGCTGCCGCCGAATTCAGACGCGTCGCTATTGACGAGCACCTTCCATCGGCCGCCGTGCGGCATGCCCACGCGGTACGCCTCTCGCGGCACAGGGGTGAAGTTGGCCAGGACCACGAGCACGCCGCCGGCGCCGTCGCACCGTTCGTAGCACAGCACGCTCTGCGCCCGGTCTTCGCAGTCGATCCAAGCAAAGCCGCTGTCGGCGAGGTCGTCGCAGTGCAGGGACGGTTCGGAGCGGTACAGCTCGTTGAGCCGGCGTACCCAGGCGGAGATGCCTTGGTGGGCGGGTGAGTTGAACAAATGCCAGTCCAGGCTCGTGTCGTGGTTCCACTCGGATCGCTGGCCGAACTCGCCACCCATGAAAAGCAGCTTCTTGCCGGGTTGGGTGAACTGGTAGCCGTAAAGAAGTCGGAGATTCGCGAACTGCTGCCACTCGTCGCCGGCCATGCTGGCGAGCAACGAGCCTTTGCCGTGTACGACCTCGTCGTGCGACAACGGCAGGACGAAATGCTCGCTGTTCGCATAGATCGCCCGGAAAGTCAGCCTGTCGTGATGCCAGGGGCGGTAAATGGGATCACGGGAGAAGTAGTCGAGCGTGTCATGCATCCAGCCCATGTCCCACTTGAAGCCGAAGCCGAGCCCACCCGTGTCGGCCGGCCGGGAGACCCCCGGCCACGCCGTGGACTCCTCCGCGATCATCATGACGTCGGGAAACGACCTGTACACCTCAGTGTTGCAGGCTTGGAGAAGCTCGATCGCCTCGAGGTTCTCGTTGCCACCGAAGCGGTTCGCGACCCACTGTCCGCTCTGGCGCGAGTAGTCGAGGTAGAGCATCGAAGCCACCCCGTCCATGCGCAGCCCGTCGGCATGGAACCGGTCGAGCCAGAAGCACGCGCTGGAGATCAGGAAGCTGCGAACCTCACTGCGTCCGAAGTTGAAGATCCAGCTCTGCCAGTCGGGGTGCACTCGCTGGCGGATGTCGGCGTGCTCATAGAGATGAGTGCCGTCGAAACTCGCCAACGCGAAGGCGTCGGAGGGAAAGTGCGACGGCACCCAGTCGAGGATCACGCCGATGCCGGCCTGGTGGAACGCGTCGACGAACGCGGCAAAGTCGTTCGGAGTGCCGTAGCGGGCGCTCGGGGCGAAGTAGCCCGTGGTCTGGTACCCCCATGATCCGTAGAAGGGATGCTCCATGACCGGCAGGATCTCGACGTGGGTGAACCCGTGATGCTGGACATGGTCGATGAGCAGAGGAGCGAGCTCCTCATAGCTGAGAAAGCGGCCGTCCTCCTCGGGTACGCGTCGCCACGAACCGAGGTGCACCTCGTAGATCGAAATCGGCTTGTCAAGGCGCTGGAGTCGTTCGCGGCTGCGCATCCACTCGGCGTCGAGCCATTCATGGTCGGGTTCGAAGACCACAGATGCGGTCTTCGGCGGCCCTTCGTTGACGAACGCGAAGGGATCCGCCTTGTCGAACTCGCCACCACCGAGTCGCGACAGCAATCTGTACTTGTAGCGCATCCCAGCTGTGGCGCCAGGCAGGAAACCTTCCCAAACTCCCGAATCGCCGTGCGGCGAAAGTGGGTGTCGCGTGCCGTTCCAGTCGTTGAAGTCGCCGACCACGGCAACTCGTTCTGCGTTCGGCGCCCACACGGCGAAGAGAACTCCGGAGACGCCACCGACGGTCATCGGGTGGGCACCGAGCTTCTCGTACAGGCGAAAGTGCCGCCCTTCGTTGAAAAGGCTGACGTCGGTGGAGTCGAGCCTGCTGACCCCCATCACGGTCTCGGCCGAGCGCTCCAGGCGACCGAGGGAGCCGGACGGGACACGCCCGCGGTGCTCCCGAAGCGGCGCCAATGCGTCGTGCACCACCGGATCATCCACGATCTGCTCCAAGGTGGCGCTCGTCAGGCGCTGCCAATTGGGTCGTTCGGTGCTCGTCCCAGGCAGGTTGGCCGATTCCGATTCGCCGAGGAGGTCGTCAAGCTGCACGAACACAAGGCCGGCGTCGCTGCGAGCCAGCTCGCCATGGACTGCGGCGAGCACAGAGCCGGGCGCTCTGGTGCCGTCGGCCTCATCGCGTTCGGCTCCCCGGAGCTCGTCTTGACCCAAGAGGGAAAGCCGATCGCGCAGATGCGCCCGTCTTGCACGCTCCTCGCCCACCGAGGCGGCTCCCAACTGGCCGCACTCGACGCGCTCGTCGATGTCACGACCGCTCCACCAACCCGCGAATGTGGGCAGATCGTGGGTCGAGAAGGCGGCGACGCAACCAGCGGGCGGTGCTTCGAGCACCGGCTCGCCGGCGTCGCGAATGGAGAACTGCGCGACGTAGGAGCGCCGAATGCCACTGCGCCGCATCCCCTCCCGCACCTCGTCGTCGACCGTGCCGAGATCCTCGCCGATTATGTCCGCCTGATGGCGCTGGGCTTCGATCGCGAGTACGGCCAGCTGCTCTTCGAACGGCATCTTCACATAGACGCCGTCGCGTGGCTCGGCGCCGTCGGGTATCCAGAACAGCCTTTGCAGGCCCATCACGTGGTCGATGCGCAGTATCCCAGCGACGCGCAAGTGGTGCGCGAGCGCAGCGCGGAGCTCCTCGTGACCGGCGGCCCGGAGCGCTTCGGGCCGAGTGGGAGGAAAGCCCCACGACTGGCCTTGCGCGAAGAAACCGTCCGGCGGCGCCCCGACCGACATGCCCATCGCGTACTGGTGGCGATGGCGCCAGACGTCGTAACCGCAGGGATGGATGCCCACCGGTAGGTCGAGCGCGAGGACTTGGCCACGCTGAGCAAGCCGCTCCGACAGCTCCGCCACCTGCTCGTGAGCGATCCACTGAGCGTAGATGTGATAGCGCTCACTGACCGGGTCGACGTCGCTCCACCTGAGCAGGCCGCCGCGCAGCGGCCCGGGCCAGGCGCGCCAGTTGACTCCGAAGCGATCGGTAGCCGCACGAAAGCGCGCGTAGTCGACGAGCCCGGGGCGTTCGAACATGAAGTTGCGCAGAGCTGTCTCGCGACCCATCTGCGAGCGCCCCACGGCAGTCGCGAGCGCTCTAAGGACCGAGCGCTTCGCCGCGGTCACGGCGGAACCGTCGACGATCGTGCCGTTCACCCAGGCGGCGCGCCGTTTTGCCGCGCGTGGGCCCGAGACGAGCGCGTGCGCAGCCGGGGACCAAGCGAACTCTGGCACGCGTTCCACGTCGATCCAGCGTTCGTGCCAGAAGTGGCGGCTCACCGGCAGGTAGGGACTCGCCTCGAACGACTCCGGCCCAAACCCTGCGAGCAGCGGGAGCGTCGCGATGACGCTCGCTTGTTCCCTGGCAGCAAAGCGCGAAAGCTCGTCAAAGTCACTGAGGTCGCCCGATCCCCAGCTGCGAGCAGAGTGCAGCGAGAACAGCGGCGCAATGATCCCGAAGGCTCGCCAGTCCTGGGCAAAGCGCCCACGGGCGCCTGTCGCCGGCGCCACGATGACCGTTGCGGTGCCTGTGCGGCCTCGCACGCGGACCGTGAAGCTGTGGTAGCCGCACCCCAGGACCGCAGGAAGTGGAACGGCACCTCGGTACACGTTCCGGCCGTCGATGCGCTCGCTCGACAACGAGGCGAGATCGTCGCGCCGGACGTGCCACTCGAAACGGTCGCCCGCTTCGGATTCGATCGCGCATTCCAGGTCCTCGTCGGGCTCTCGCAGCCTGACGAGGATCTCGCCGCGGGACGCGTCGTCGAGGACGGTCACCGGTTCCACGATCTGCTCGACGCGTTCGCTGCGCCGGCTGCGGAGCAGGCGGGTAGCCTCGCTCGCCTGCGCAATGGGCGTGCCGAGCGCGTTCAACACCGCGAAGAGCACCTCCGGATCGGCATAGCGACGCTCGCCGGCGTCATCCAGGTACTCGAGCATCACGCCTGAGTCGGCAGCGAGGGCCAGCAGCGTCGCCGGGATCCGGGGAGCGGTTGCCACGATCGTCTCAGTCAGACCAGGTGATGAGGTCAGGAACGCACATGCCGGCGAGCGCGGCATGGCACGGCAGAACGCGGGCAACGAGCTCGGCGTCAGTGCCGGTCTCTTGCGGCACCTGCGCGCTGTAGCGGGCGACACCGTCGCGTCGTTCCTCGAAGCGGGCGGCGAGCGGATGGGCCGCACGCAGGCTCGGCGCGACCCAGAGTTGCACGGTCACATCAGAAGGCTCGAGGAGGCCGAGATCTGCGACGATCTCGGCCCGCATGGCGCCGCCCGGCGCGACGGTGACGTCCTCGACGGCGACGCGGATGGCGGGCCACCCGTCGCGTAGTCGTTCAAGAGCCGACGCAAGGTCGCGGGCCCGAGCGCCGCCCTCTGCCGCGAGCCAGCGCGCGCGGCGCGCCCCTGGAAGGTAGAACGATTCGACGTAGTCGTGCACCATCCGGTGCACGCTCCACGTCGGGGCCAGGCTCGCCATCGACTGGCGGATCGAGGCCAGCCAGGCACGGGGCAAGCCCTGGGCATCCCGGTCGTAGAAGGCCGGGACGATCTTGCGCTCGAGCCAGTCGTACAGCGATTCGGCATCGCTCGCGTCCTGTGCGTCGAGGTCCTCGTAGCGCTTGCCGGTTCCGATACACCAGCCGATCGGCGCCGCGGCCGGGTCGGCATCGTTCCATACCTCGTCCCACCAGCCATCGAGCGTGCTGCAGTTGAGCGAACCGTTTGCGCCTGCTTTCATGCCGCCGACGCCGCACGCCTCGAGCGGCCGCCGCGGGGTGTTCAGCCACAGATCGACGCCCTGCGCAAGGGCCCGGTCCATCGTGAGGTCGAAGTCCTCGATGAACACAACTCGATGCTCAAGTCCGTATCGGCGCGCGAACTCGATGACTTCTCGTAACAGCTGCTTTCCGAACTCGTCGCGGGGATGAGCCTTGCCTCCGAAGATGATCTGAACGGGACGGTCCGGATCGCCGAGGATGCGCGCGAGGCGTTCGGGGTCACGCAGGAACAGCGTGGGTCGCTTGTACGCGACAAAACGTCCGACGAAACCAATAGTGAGCGCATCCGCGTCGAGGAGCGCATCCGCGGCCGCGAGACGCGTCGCATCGGCACCGCGGCGGGCAAGCTGCTCGTGGCGGCGAACACGGGTGAACTCGATAAGCCGGGCGCGCCCGCGACACTTAGCGTTCCACAGCGCCTCGTCCTCGGCCTCGATCAATGGCTTCCACGAGACTGGTGAGCCCGGCGTCGTCCGCCAAAACGACCCGAGCTGACGGTCGAGGAGCTCCTCGATCTCCGAGGAGATCCAGGATCTGAAGTGAATACCGTCCGTGACATGACCGATCGGCACCTCGCTCAACGGCAGCCTTGGCCAAAGGCCGCCCCACTGGTCCCGAGTCACCCTGCCATGCAACCGGCTCACTCCGTTGGCGGCACCCGCGAGCCTCAGTGCAAGCACGGTCGGACAGAACGAGTCAAGTGGGTCGTCGGGCCGGTATCTGCCGAGTGAGCTGAGCGTCGCGAGGTCGATGCCGAGCAGTGGGGCGTACGGAGCGAGGTACTGACTGGCTAGCTCGGCCGGGAAGTAATCATGTCCGGCGGCGACAGGGGTATGTGTCGTGAAAAGCAGTCCAGGTGCCGCGACGAGGCGAGCTTCGGCGAATGAGAGCCCGTCGCGTACCATCACCCGATGGATGCGCTCGAGCGCGGCGAAGGCGGTGTGCCCCTCGTTGAGGTGTGCCACCTCGGGGTCGTGACCGAGCGCCGCGAGCGCACGGACGCCGCCGATGCCGAGAACGAGCTCCTGTTGGATACGCGTCTCCTGGTCACCGCCATACAGCCTCGCGGTGATCTCGCGGTCGTTGCGCCGATTCTGCCTGACGTCGGTGTCGAGCAGGTACAGCCGGGTCCGTCCGACCAGCACGGTCCACACCTGGACAACCACGTCGCGACCGGGCAACGCAACCTTGACCCGCACCGGACGGCCCGACTCGTCGCGTGCCACCTCGATGGGCAGCTGCTCGAAGTCGAGAACCTCCCACGACTCCTGTTGCAGCCCGGCGTCGTCAAGCCACTGATGTGACGTCTCGCGGTAGAGCAGACCGACCCCGAAGAGCGGAACACCGAGTGCGCTCGCCGACTTGAGGAACTCGCCGGCGACGGTGCCAAGGCCGCCCGCGTAGACCGGCAGCGAGTCGGTGAGGGCGAACTCCGCTGCAAAGAACCCGACCTCGAACTGGCGGTCCTTCCGGTGCGTCTGCGGGAACCAAGTCTTGGCGCGTTTCGCCTCGTAACGGGCTGCGCCATCGACGACCGTCGCTGCGCGCGCCGCGAGATCCGGGTCGGACGCGAGCCGCTCTTCTATGGCGGCGCGTCCGAGGCCGACAAGCAGGCGACGGGGCCATTCGAGCGCAGAGGGTCCGGCAGCCGGGTCCAGGCGCGCGAAGAGGGCGCGCGTGCGCGCGTGCCAGGTCCATCCCAGGTTCGTCGCCACGCCGAGGAGGTCTTCAAACTCGACGACTTGGCTCCGCGACCTCCTCGGAGTAAACCGACGAGCCGTGATCACACACCTCCTTCGCCCATGATCGCGCGGGAGGACCCGGCGTGCTGGCCTGGTGGCAGTGCGAGCTAGGTCGGCGTCCCAAGCCTCCGCAACGAGGTCGCGTCACTCAGGCGCCGCGACCGCAAGACCGAGGTCCCGGGCTGCATCGGCCATGCGCCGGTCATATGTCACCACCGCTCGCAACTCTTGACCGACAACCTGTGCCGCGGCCAGATGAACGGCATCAAGGCTTCTCAGTGGTCGGTCCACTGCCAGGAGCACGGTCGCGCCTAGCTCAGCGGTACGCATCCAGGCCCAAGTGCACTGCCAGGCCGAGACCTGCGCAGGCGATGACGGCCCGGAGCGGCGCCCCCGGGACCCGGCGCACGATTATTGGGCCGAGTCGGCCGCCGAGCAGGCATCCCGCAGCGAGAGGGATCACGGCCGACCATCGGACCGGCCCGATGGCGACGAACGCCACCGCGGCCATGGCATTGGCCAGCCCGACAAGCAGGTTCCTCATGGCGTTGCCTCGCGCGAACGGTTCCGCCGTGGCAACGAGCAGCAGGGCGAGTAGCAGCACCCCTGCTGCTGCCCCGAAGTAGCCACCGTAGACGGCGACGAGGAACACGCCCGCGCTGAGCTTCCAGGTAGGCCGGTGCACCTCGGTCGGCACCAGGCGGGCCGGGTTGCGCGGGATGAGGATAGTGAGCGACGCCAGCCCGATCAGCCACGGCACGACCAGAGCGAAGGCGCCGGAAGGTGTTTCCAGCAGAAGGAGCCCGCCGGCGAGCCCGCCGGCGACGGCGATCGGGCCCAGGTGCCGAGCCCGGGCTCGCTGGCCGATCAATTCGGGCCGAGAACCCCAGACCGAGCCGACGCTGCTGAAGACAAGGGCGACCGTGTTGGACACATTTGCACTTACCGGCGGAAGCCCAATGGCCAAAAGGGCCGGGTAGCTCACGAGCGACGCCAGCCCCGCGACGCTGCCGCTCAGGCCGGCACCGAACCCGGCGAGCACCAACCAGAGTGGATCGAGACCCTTCAAAGCCTCCCCGAAACTAGCTCCCTGTCTGATCGAGACGTTGCTGCCCTGACCACGGGTGGGGATGAAGGTGGGGACGGAGGGACTCGAACCCTCACTGTGGGCGTTTTAAGCGCCTTGCCTCTGCCGGTTGGGCTACGTCCCCGTGACCGCACTTAGGCCACCGTCGGGGATCAGTCCAGCACTTCTGACGCCCCGCTCGCTGCATATTTGTCGATCAAGAGCACCTGCTCAGCTGCCATTCAGTTGACAGTCGTGGCTAATGTGACCAAAGTTAAGATATGTTGCTCAAGAGACGGCACCCGACATGCGAAGTCGGGTCCGTCGTTGCCGTCGTTGCCCTAGCGGTTTCACTCTTCGTGGTCGCCGCGCCGGCCGGAGCGTCGCCCGGTCCCATCAACCGTACCAACTCGCAGATCAATTCTCTCCAGGCCCGTGCCCAGGCGCTGGCCGAGGAGATCACGACCGACCAGAACAAGGTGTCGATCGCGGCCGAGCAATACGACGAGCAGACGGTCCTCCTGCACGAGGACCAGGCGACGCTCGCCAAGACGGAGAGCCGGCTGAAAGCGACACGACGCCAGCTCGTGGCTGCGCGTCTCCGCGCACAGACCGCGGCGATCGAGGCGTACGTCACCGGCGACGGCCTTGATTCCCGGGTTGGCGCCATCCTCGACTCGAGCGTGAATGACGCGCAGAGCGCGGCGGTCTATTCGGACATCGTCGTTCGCAGTCTCGATGCAGCCGTGAACCAGCTGCACGTGGTCAGCGGGAGGCTCGCCGCCGAACGGGCGACCCAGTCGAGAACCCTGACAGCTGCGGCGCTAGCCCAGCACGCTGTGGCCAGGGCGCGGGTCTTCGCCCAGGCGGCGACGCTGGACGCCGACTCGGCCCTGCGACAGGTCAAGGGGCAGCTCTATCAACTGACCATCAAGCGGGAACAGGAGATCGCCGCCGCCGCGGCTGCCAGGGCCGCCGCGGCACTCAGAGCCGCTGAAAGAGCCGCCGCAGCCAAGGCGGCCAGGGCGGCCAAAGCCGCGGCAGCTGCGGCAGCTGCCACGGCCGCCGCCAAGCGCGATCACGCTAACGGCGGAGGCGGCAGCACGGATGGAGGTGCCAGTACCGGCGGAGGCGGCAGTACTGGCGGAGGCGGCAGCACGGGTGGAGGCGGCAGCACGGGTGGAGGTGCCAGTACTGGCGGAGGCGGCGGCGCTTGGCCCTATGGGCCTGGGACCGGTGGTGGTCAGCCCGGATACGGGCAGCCGCTCGTTCCAGTTGCAACGAACACTCAAGGATTGGAAGCGGTAGCAGCCGCGGAGTCCTACTTGGGGGTGCCCTACGTGTGGGGTGGAGCGAGTCGCCAAGGCGTCGACTGCTCGGGCCTCACGATGCTCGCGTGGGCCGCGGCGGGAGTCGACTTGTTGCACGGGGCGACCATCCAAGATGAGGAGTCTGCCCATGTCAGCCTGGCGGACATCGAGCCTGGCGACCTCCTCTTCTACCACTTCGCCAACGATGGCGCCCTGCCGATCACGCACGTCGCGGTCTATATCGGTTCCGGACCGTACGGGACCCAGACGATCATCCAGGCGGCACAGGTGGGGACGAACGTCGCCTACTACCCGATGTACTGGCCGGGTTTCGTTTCAGCCGGCCAGCCCTGACAGCGGGCCGTAGCGCTCACCGATCTCGACAGGCCGCGACTACGCCGGTCGGCGACCGGCTGACCAGCTGCACCTGCGATCTCGACACGCAGGCCTTCGTCCCGCACTCTCCGGCGGTCGTTCGCCGCCGCTGAGCAGGCGAGCTACCAGGTCCCCGACCCGGCCAGCCACTGGCGGAAGTACCGATCTCGACGTTCGACCCATTCCTCGGCCGTCAAGGCGTAGCGGACGTGGTCCTCCCACCGCCCGTCGATCTCGAGGTAGCGAAGCGCGATTCCCTCGCCACGCAGCCAGAGCTTCTGAGCGACCCGGCGGCTCGGGCGGTTGCGCGGGATGATCGAGATCTGGAGCCGGTGGAGCCCGATCTCCTCGAATGCGAAGCGGAACAGCAACACGCAGGCTTCCGGCACATAGCCGCGTCCTGCCTGCGCCTGATCCACCCAGTAGCCGACGTAGGCGTTCTGAAAGGCCCCTCGGGCCACCGAAGAGATGTTCACCTCGCCGACAAAGCGTCCCATCGCGAACATCCCGAAACCGTACCCAGTGCCCAATTGCCTCTCGCGCTCGCGCATCGAACAGCGGGTGATGAAGGTCGTCCGGTCTTCCGACGAATAGGGCGCACCGGCCGGCCGCGGCTCCCACGGAAGCAGCCAGTCCCGGCAGCGGGTGCGCACCTCGCTCCAGGCTTCGTAGTCGTCCTCGCGCAACGGACGGAGGCGGACGCGCCGGCCCACCAACTCCGTCGAGATGCCGGAAACTGCCAGCTCCGCCATGTCAGCTCCGCCCTCTATCACGGTTGCTCACCTCTCTATCGTCGCAGATCCAGCAGACTCACGTGTACACCTGGCGCGTTCGCCTACAAGACCGCTGAGGGCGTGAAATGCGCGATCTCGGTGCCCCAGCTCACTGTTGGATGATCAGTGGATTTGGCGGCGCTAGCGTCAGGGTCGTGCTCGTTCCATGGAGCGTCGCCCGATGAAGCGCTGGTCCCAGGCACTCGACAAGGGTTGGATAGCGACCTTGTGCGGCCTGCTTCTCCCAATCGCCGTCTCTGCCGCGCTTGTGCCGTTCCGTAGCGACTTCGCACTGCCCGCCTCGGCGCTCGTGCTGGTCCTGGTCGTCGTCGCTGTCGGCTCATTCGGCAATCGCTTCGCTGGCTTGCTCGCCGCGCTGTCGTCGGCTGCCTGGTTCGACTTCTTCCTCACCAAGCCGTACGAGACGTTCAACATCACGTACCGGCCCGACCTCCAGACCGAGATCAGCTTGTTGGTGGTGGGCCTCGCGATCACAGAGATCGCCGCCCGCAGTCGCGGCCACCGGGAGGACGCCTCCGAAGAGGCCAAGAACGTGGCCCTCATCCACGACTTCACCGGGATGGTGGCCTCAGGCGAGCCGGCGGAGTTCGTCGTCGCGCGTGCGGCCGCTGAACTGACAACGCTGCTCGGGCTCAAGGACTGCCGTTTCGAGACCGAGATGTCGGAGGGCCACCCGACCCGCATCGAGCACTTCGGCGTGGTCGCGCTGGGCGGTCTGCGGTGGGGCGCCCAAGTGACGGGCTTGCCCGGGCGGGAAGTCGAGCTCATCGTCCGCTATCGCGGCGAGACCTTCGGCCGCTTCGTCATGGCCCCGACGCCCGGCGCGCCGGTCTCGTCCGACCGCCTGCTCGTCGCGGCCTTCATCGCCGATCAGGTAGGCGCGGCGCTCGCGGACCCGAAGACAAGCACGTAGAAGTTGGCCGCCGGGCAAGCACTCCCGGGCCTGCTCGGAGCCTGGGCCCCGGCAGACCCGCGATGTTGGCTGCTCAGCCCGCGAGCAACTCTGCGACGATCCCGTCGAGCAGATCCGACTCGGATGCCGTCAACACCTCGAAGCCGAGGGTGACCATCGCCTCGGCCAGAACGGTGGAGCCGCCGATGATCACATCTGCCCTCTCGGTCTCCAGTGCGGGCCATTCGAGACGGCGCTCCAGCGGTACGGCGGCCAGCTCGCCGATCAGCCGCTCGATCGCAACAAGGCTCAGTTGGGCGTGATGGACAAGGTTCCGGTCGTAGACGAGGATCTGCTGGTCGAGGCGAACGAGCGCGGCAACTGTGCCCGCGACACCGATCAGGTGCGCAGCGCCGCCGAGCTCAGGGTGTGCCGCGACCGCTCCTGCCACAAGTTGGCGCACGTGCGTCCTCAAAGCTTCCAGCTCGCCAACGAGCGGCGGATCGTGTTCGAGGAACCGTTCGGTGCCACGCACGCAGCCGATATCGAGCGACACGGCGGGCAGGGCCGTAGCCGGGCCTCCCGCCAGCTCGGTCGACCCGCCGCCGACGTCGATCACGAGGTAAGGGCCGTCGGCGGGATCGAGGTCCGCGGTCGCGCCGAGGTAGGTGAGTCGACCTTCCTCCTCGCCGTCGAGCACCTCCGGCGCGGTCCCGAGGACCTCGGTCACGCGCCGCGCGAACTCGCCGGTGTTCCTGGCGTCGCGGGCCGCCGCGGTAGCAGTTGCCCGCGCCCGCGTCACGTGATGGTGGGTCATCACCCGGCGGAATTCCGCGAGAACATCGACGGTTCGCTGCATCGCCCTCTCATCGAGGCGCCCATCACGGTCGACTCGCTGGCCGAGGCGGGTGATCCGCATCAATCGTTCGAGAGGACGCCCACCGGCGTCGACCACGAGAAGCCGGGTGGAGTTGGTGCCGCAGTCGATCGCGGCTACTGGTCCGCGAGCAGTTCCGGCCGCCCGCTGACGGCCGTCGGGTCGAGTGACGCGATAGCGAGCAGGGTCGATGCCGAGCTTGTCACAGGTCCACCGGCCAACCGGATCGGGACCGCCCGCCAGGAACCACGCGAGATGAGCATGGAGGCATTTCACACCGCGACGGGTCCCCGCCACGCCGCCCGCCGGCCTCGGCCCGCCGTGCCCCGGTGGTACCGCGGCGTCGCGAAGTGCCTCGTAGCGGGCATGGGCTACCTCGAGCTCGGCGGCGTCGACTGCAGCTTCGGCGGCTCGAACCCCGCCCGTAGACTCGAGCCGGCTGACAGACTCCCGCTCGGCCCGCCCCACAAGCCAGTACCGCGTGGGCATGGGCGTGCCGTCCGCGAGAAACGGGGAGTTCAAGATGACGATCGGCCCCCCGGCGGCGTCGCGGACGACGACCTCGAAGGTTCCTTGGGGCGCCCTTCCGAGCAGCCCGGCGACGGCCTCCCAGTCGCCTTGGCTCACCGCCGGCGGCGACGCAGCGAGTAGACGACGATCCGCGCGATGAGGAGGAACCCCGCAACGGTCAGGTACGGAGTGAGGCGCTTCAGCAGCGATTCCCGCTCCTCCTCCGGCTCCTCAGTCGATAGGTAGGTCTCACGGCCACCGGTCGCGTCGTCGGAACCAGCCACGTAGGAAACGGCCTCCGCGGCGGCCTTGGCCCCGTCGGCAGCAACCTCGGCATCGATCTCGTCAAGAACAACCTCGGCCTCGAGCTCGGCCGCGTACGAAGCGACCTCGGCATCGATCTCAGCCTCGGCGGGAGCCTCGACGACCCGCTCTGGTGTGGCGGCCTCGGGCGTGGCGGCCCCGGGCGCCTCCAGCACGGTCGATTCCAGATTGCGGGCGAACTCGGCGGCGAGCTTGCCCGACGCCTCGGCCACCTCGCCGCGGTCGAATTGGGCGAGCTTGCCGCTGACAGTGAGGTTCGTGACGACCCGGACCCTCGTGCCTCCCGCCGACGGTGAGAGGGTCGCTGTGATCACGGCGGTCGCGTTTCCTTGCCCCCGGACCTCGCGACCTTCCGCCTTCAGCACGGCCCTGTGGGCGTCGGCGTCGAGCGACTCGAAACGGGCGCTTCCCCGGTACGACACCGTGATCGGCCCGACTCTGACCTTCAGGACGCCCCGTAACTCGTCGCCCTCCACTTCCCGAAGCTCGGCTCCCGGCACGCAGGGCACGAACTTCTCGAGGTCTGTGAGCGCTGCCCAGGCCTCGGCAACTGGGAGCGAGACATCGAATTCGTCTTTCAGTTCCATCGTCGCAGGTCCTCCTGAGTGTCGATGTCAACTGTCGTGCCCTCGCACGCTAGTTCGGTAACGAGCTCCGGTCGACGGTTGGCCAGGGACCGGGCGCCCTCGTCACCGCTTATGGGGAGCAGCGACCAGATCTCGGCGTCGAGCCGCACGGGGTGCCCGCGCCGTCCGTAGTAGGTCGCGAAGACGATCGGGCCTCCGCGCGCTGCCGCAATGGTGCGCCACGAGTCCGCTGTCAGCCCGGGAAGGTCGCCCAGACCGACCACCGCCGACAAGTGGCCTTGACGAGCGCACCAGTCGAGCGCAACCCTCAGCGAGGTGGCCTGGCCCAAGGACCAGTCCTCGTTGCGCAGCAGCGTCGCTGCATCGGGCACGACCCCGCTCAGGTCAACTGCGCCGCAGACGACGACGAGCTCGTCGAGCTCGGCTTCGACCGCTGGGCCGATCGCCCATTCGATCAGTGGCTTTCCGCGCGCTTTGGCGAGCAGCTTCGCACCTGGGCTGGCACCGGGGTCATCCCTGTTGAAGCGAGTCCCGGCGCCTGCGGCCAGGATCACCGCAGCAACAGACATCTCCGGCAGCGTAACGCTCGAGCTGCTACAGCGGGGCGGCCCAGCCGCCTCGACGGACGGTCAGCCCCGGTGGATGGCGCCCGCCGCGCTGCGCAGCGTAGTGACGAAGCCGTCGGCCCGGCCGGTGCGCACGGCGATGATCTCGGCGCAGATCGCCACAGCGGTCTCTTCAGGGGTGCGGGCGCCGATGTCGAGGCCGATCGGGCTCATGAGGCGCTCGTTCAGCTCCGCCTCGTCGGCACCCGCCTCGACCAAGCGCAGCCATCTCCGCTCGTGGGTCCGTCGTGAGCCCATGGCGCCGAGATAACCGGCCCGAGTCCGCAGCGTCCCGAGGATGGCGGGGACGTCGAACTTCGTATCGTGCGTGAGAACGCAAACGGCGTCACGAGGTCCCAGCTCAGAGCCGATCCGGTCCATGTACCGGTCCGGCCACTCGACAACGACCTCGTCGGCCAGCGGGAAGCGAGCCTTGGTCGCGAAGACAGGGCGGGGATCGCAGACCGTGACCGCGAAGCCGAGCACCTTGCCCACCTCGACAAGCGCCCGCGTGAAATCGACGGCGCCGAACACGATGAGCCGCGCCGGAGGGGCGAAGACCTCCATGAAGACCGCGACCTCTGCCCGCCGTGCCTCTCCGTGCGGGCCGTAGTGCCGGGTCACCATCACACCCCGGTCGAGAGCCGCCAACGCGTCGCGCGTCGCGATCCGGTCCAGCTCCGGGTCGCCGAGGGTGCCGAGGCACCGGCCGTCCGGCCGGACCACAAGCTTGGCCGCGAGCGCAGTGCGGCCTTGGGCCGCGCCCTCGACGGAGGTGACCGTCGCGAGCACGACCGGCTCGTCGCCGAGCAGCGCCGAACGAAGCTCGCGATAGAGCTCGCCGCTCACTTGTCGGCCCTTCCGGTCACCAGTCGAGCGGTTCCACGAGGACATGCACCGTGCCGCCGCACGTCAGCCCGACGGCGAAGGCCTCGTCGTCGGAATAGCCGAAGGTGCACACCCTCGGCGTGCCGCTCTCGAGCACGGCAAGCGCCTCGACGACGACTGCGCCCTCGACACAGCCGCCTGACACCGAGCCCGCGACCTCACCGTCCTCGCTCACGGCCATCGTGGCGCCTGGGTCTCTTGGCCCGGAGCCTTCTACGCCGATCACTCGCGCGACCGCGACGCGCCGGCCCGCGGCTTGCCACCGGTCGATGTCCGCAATCACTTCCTTCATCGAGCCATCACCTCCACCACGTGGCGCCCGAGGCTAATGGCATACCAGCCCCGTTTCGCTCACATCGCAGGCAAGCGTCGATCAGAACAGCGAGTGCCAGAACTCCAAGCTGGCGAGGACGCGGTGCCAAAAACCCGGCTCGTGCACCAGTGGTTGTGCGGCTCGCGCGCTCGGACCGAGGATCGCGTCGCTCGGCAGGAGATCGGAGGAGGGGATCGGGTTGTCCGCGAGCGGGTCGGGTGTGGAGGAAGAGGAACCGGCAGGCCCGGGCAGCACGACTATGGAGCGCTGGCCAGGGGTGATCAAGCCGTACTCCTCATGCGCGATCCGACCGATCGTCGCCGGATCGTGCAGTGCCCGCACTTGTGACGAAAGCGCCCGGTTCTCCGCTTGCAACGCCACGAGCTGGGCACTGTCGGCCCGGACCGCCGACCGCCCTTGGACAAGCGCGCCGAGGGGGAAGTTGGCCACGAGAACGACCACGGCGATCAACAACGCCGCGAAGAAGAACAACCGGGCTCGTCGGATCATGACGGGCCGCCTCCATGCGAACCGGCGAACGCGGCTTGACCCAGGTACTCGGCCGATCCGCCGAGCTGCTCCTCGATTCGCAGGAGCTGGTTGTACTTTGCGACGCGCTCGGAGCGGGCCGGTGCGCCCGTCTTGATCTGGCCGCAGTTGGTCGCGACCGCCAGATCGGCGACAAAGGTGTCCTCGGTCTCGCCCGACCGATGCGAGATCACGGACCGGTACGAGGCGCGCGTCGCAGTCGCCACGGTGGCCAACGTCTCGGTCAGGGTTCCGACCTGGTTGACCTTCACCAAGATGGCGTTCGCCACGCCGGCCGCGATCCCCCGTTCGAGCCTCTCGGCACTCGTGACGAAGACGTCGTCGCCGACGATCTGGATGCGATCGCCGAGTGCACAAGTGTGCGCCACCCATCCCTCCCAGTCCTGCTCGGCCATGGCGTCCTCGAGCGAGATGATGGGGTAACGGTCGACGAGGTCGACCCAGTAGGTGACAAGCTCATCGGAGGAGAGGGTCCGACCCTCGCCTTCGAGCACATAGACGCCGTCGTGCCAGAGCTCGCTCGACGCCGGGTCGAGCGCCAGCGCGACCTCGTCGCCGGGCACCCGCCCGGCGGCCCCGATCGCCTCGACCAGCATCTCGAGCGCGTCCTCGTTGGACTCGAGATCCGGGGCGAAACCGCCTTCGTCGCCGACCGATCCGGCCAGCCCGCGGCTGTGCAGGACCCGGTGAAGCGCGTGGTAGGTCTCTGCACCCCACTGGACTGCCTCGGCGAACGAGGCAGCACCGACCGGGACGACCATGAACTCCTGAAAATCGACGTTGTTGTCCGAATGCGCGCCGCCGTTCAGCACGTTCATCATCGGCACCGGCAGCACGTGAGCGTCGACTCCTCCGACGTAGCGGTAGAGCGGCGCCGCCGCATCCGAGGCGGCCGCGCGCGCGACGGCGAGTGAGGTGCCGACGATCGCGTTCGCCCCGAGGCGGGACTTGTCCGCGGTGCCGTCGAGGTCGATCAGCGCCAGGTCAACCGCCCGCTGGTCATAGGCCTCGAGGCCGCGCAGCGTGCCGGCGATCTCCCCGTTCACGTGTCCCACGGCCTTGCGAACACCCTTGCCGCCGTAACGGTCGCCGCCGTCTCTCAGCTCGACGGCCTCAAAACGGCCTGTCGACGCGCCAGAAGGCACGATCGCGCTCCCTGTCGTACCTGAGTCGAGACGACAGCTCACCTCAATGGTGGGATCGCCCCGGGAATCGAGGACCTCCCGTGCGGAAAGGTGCGCTATCCGGCTCACTCGCCTGTGTCTCCTGTGAAAGGTGTGATCCAAGTTAGCAAAGTGGCGGGTCCGCACTGTGCCAGCGTTTCGCAGTGCGGCGCGGACCTCAGGGCTCGGCGTTTGCCGCGCGCCACAGCTCGAGGCGAACGGCGGGATCCAACGAGGCGAGGTCGGTCCCGGAGTCCCTTGCGGCTGCCTCGGCCACGGCCAGCTTGGCGCCTAGCCGGTCGAGGGCCTGGCGCAAGAGCAACTCGGGGTCTTCGCCCCAGTGCGCGACGAGTCGCGCCTCCTCCAACAGCAACGAGCCGACGGCCGCGGCCGAGTCCCGGTCGGCACGGGCGTCCGGGTCGGTGAGCACCAACATCCCGGCCAACGCCGCGACGAGAGCGCCGGCATCCAGTCCCGTCGCCGGCCAGCCCAGCTCCACGCTCGCCAGCTTGCGCTCGGCCTTGGCTGCCCTTGCCAGGGCGGGCATCGCGGCGGGGATCCCCTCGAACAGGTGCGTGCGCTTCTTCTCGACCTGTTTGTTGCGTTCCCAGTTTGCGAGCACGTCGCCCGCCGTGGTCGCCGTGACGTCGCCGAATACGTGAGGGTGGCGGACCACGAGCTTGTCGTGGACGCTGCTCGCGACGTCGGCCAGGTCGAACAGGCCCTCTTCCTCCGCGAGCGTCGCGTGGAACAGCACCTGGCACAGGAGGTCCCCGAGCTCTTCCGATACGTGGGCGGCCACGGCGGGTGGGGCGCCGGCCGGGTCGTCCCCCAGCAGCTCGATGGCCTCCATCGCCTCGTAGGTCTCCTCGAGCAGGTGCTGCACGAGAGAGTGGTGCGTCTGCTCACGGTCCCACGGGCACCGCGCGCGCAGTACCCGCACGAGCTCGGCCAGGCGCGTCAGCTCCCGCGCGATCGGCACCGCCAGATGCGGCACGTACAACGAGGTCAGGTGATCGGCCTCGAGCGTCCTGTCGATCTCGGACCACGGGACCTCGACTATGACCTCGTCGGCCAGACCCAGGTGGTGAAGGAGGACTGCCTGCCCGGGATCGGTGTCGAAACAGAGCTTGACCGAGGAGAGCAAACCTTGTGACCAGCACTGCCCGACGAGCAGCGGCCCGGCGTCGCCGGCGGCCTGGACGGCGAAGCTCTCCGCGTCCACAAACCTGACGCCTGACTCGATCGGATCGATGCCGAGCCGTGCCCAGGCGAGATCGCAGAAGGACAGGCCCGGGACGACCTCAAGCTCGATCGACTCCTCGGAGCGGAGAAGCTCGACTGTGCGCTCGGCAACGGCCGGCGACCCGGGAACCGCGTAGGCGACTCTGCCGTGCTCGGCCGCCCCGGCGCGCACGATGTCGACTATCGATCGGTACACCTCGTCGAAGGTCGCTGCGCCCTCGTAGCAGTGATCGAGTCCGACCACGTTCGCGAGCTCGAGCCACCTCGCAGCGGCGGGATGGCGCGACGTGCGCAGGAACACCACCGGCGCGTCCGAGAGCGCCTCGACAGCTGCCGGCGTAGTGTGCTCGGGCCCGGCGGGACCGAGGCCGACGGCGACGACAGTCGGGCGCCGGTTCTGATCAGCGCTCATCGCGGGTGCTGATCGGGACGGTGGGCGTGCAGGGCGGACCGCCCTCTAGCCGGAGGCTTTCGGGCCGGCGTTGGCGCCCGCGTTGGGCACGATGTCGGCCGGCGGTCCGGCATTTGCCTGAACCCGGGCAAGGGTCCCCTTGGTGCTCCAGGTGCCATATTGAGGGTCGAGCTCGACCTTGGCCGATCCCAGGAGACGGGGGAAGAACGTGTTCAACGCGCTCTGTTCCTGGGCGACCAGGCTGGGGATCAACTGCTGAGAAGTCTCCGACTCCCGCCGGCTCACCAGAAGGAGCAGCCAGTCCGAGCTGAACGAGATGGGGCTCGAGACGCGCCCGACGGTCAACCCGGCGATCACGTTGTTGAGCGGAGCGTTGAAGTCCGCGTCAGGAATGCACCCGATGACGCCTCCTTCGGCGGCGGTCGTCGAGTCGATCGAGTGGGCCTTGGCCAAGACCGCGAAGTTAGTGCCACCCAGGATCTGGCTCCTCAGGGACAGGGCCGTCGCCTTGGTACCGGTCTCGATCACCGACACGCAGGCCAGCATCATCTTTGTCTTGTGGCGAGCCACGTAGGCGCCGAGCGGACCCGGGTTGAGCGTGGTGCCGGCCAGGTGTGCGCTCAGGGCGTCCTCGTCCAGCTGGAACCTGAGCAGCAGCTGTCGATAGGACGCGGGGAACGCGGCAAGGACCGAGGCGCCCGATCCCGTGCAGCCGCTCGCAGGTGCGGAGGCCGCCTGGAGCTGAGAAAGGGCAACCGGTCCCAAGGCCGACGGCTCCGGAAGCCCCAGCCGCTCGACCTCCTGGCGGACGACCTTGTCCTGAATGAGGATCGAGAGCACCGTGGCGCTGAAAGTGGAGTTGTAAGTGCCCTCACCGGCACCTGCGATCTCCGTCGTTCCACTGCTTGCGATCGA
>Ga0224555_1002186_pt1 | contig 23848 bp, 16 predicted proteins | sample 714S23034metaG_FD_180687 | JGI IMG/M metagenome (GOLD analysis project Ga0224555, IMG submission 180687) | Peat soil microbial communities from Stordalen Mire, Sweden - 717 S2 30-34 | ecosystem: Environmental > Terrestrial > Soil > Wetlands > Peat | place: Sweden: Norrbotten County, Stordalen...
GTGAGGCAAGGCCATGCACGCCTTCGGCGTGGATGATACTTTGCAGTTTCTCGCCCTCTTCTCATGCTGCCTTGATGTGGATCAATTTAAGCGAGCACAAGTGGTCTGGTTCTGGGAAGTGTTGAAGACTAGGTCGGAGTTGTGTGGGGTGAATGGTGTAATTCCACTCGCCATGAAATTTGTTCTTTCTCAGGTTCACTCGCTTAATTTCCTCATCAGTCACGTTCCGACCGGTCGGGTATTTTCGACGGTCCAAACGGCAGCCTCGGCGATCACCCAAAAGCGGCCATAGGTTATCACCTCAAAACCGGCCATAGAGAAAGGGCCTAAGACATTAGCTCCGACTGGGGCAATTAGCCTCTGTTGCCATGGGTAATGTCTTGGAAAAAGCGAAGCAGGAACAGGTGATTGCGCTGGGACGTCTTGGTTGGTCCCTGCGTCGGATCGAGGCGGCGACGGGAGTGCGTCGCGAGACGGCTGGCGGTTATTTGAGGTCGGCCGGGATAGCATTGCGCACGCCGGGAGGTTGGGGTCGCAAGGCTCCAGCAAAAGCGGCCACTTCGGTGACCATCGGCTCTGCCAGTTCAAAACCGGCCATAGAGGTGATCACCGGCTTTTCCGGTTCTACACCGGTCGATAATTCAAAACCGGCCAACGAAGTGATCACCGGCTTTTTGCCGGGAGTGGGATTGCCTGAGCAGGGTGGAAAGCGCCCTTCTGGCGCCAGTGAAGCGTACCGCGAGATGATCGAGTTGGAGCTGTCGCGAGGCCGCAACGCGATGGGTATTTATCAGGACCTGGTTGATCGGCACGGGTTTTCAAGCAGCTATCAGAGTGTTCAGAGATTCGTACGCAAGCTACGCGGAGCAGTATCGCCTGAAGCGCGAGTGATCATCGAGACGCGGCTTGGTGAAGAGTGCCAGGTTGATTACGGCACGGGCCCCATGGTGCGTGATCCTGACAGTGGCAAATACCGGCGCACGCGGCTGTTCGTGTTGACGCTGGGCTGCAGTCGCAAGTGTGTTCGTCTGCTGGTGTTTAAATCGAGTACGCGGGTGTGGGCCGAGCTGCACGAGAAGGCCTTTCGCCGGCTGGGCGGCTCAACGTTGGTTGTGGTGCTGGACAACCTTCGTGAAGGCGTGTTGTCTCCCGATATCTACGATCCGGGCCTGAACCCCTTGTATCGCGATGTTCTGGCGCACTACGGTGTGACGGCGCTTCCTTGCAAGGTGCGCGATCCGGATCGAAAGGGAAAAGTTGAGAGCGGAGTCGGCTATACGCAGATGACGCCTCTGAAGGGCAAGAAGTTCGAGAGCCTGGAAGAGGCGCAGGCGTATCTGGACCACTGGGAGGATAACTGGGCTGACAAGCGCATCCACGGGCGGACCAAGCGGCAGGTGGCGGCGATGTTCGCCGAAGAGAAGCCCTTTCTGCAGGCGCTGCCGCTGGAGCCGTTTCGTTACTACCAGTACGGCGTGCGTACGGTGCATCTGGATGGCTGCGTCGAGGTTGAGGCGGCCTACTACGGAGCGCCGCCGGGCTGGATTGGACGCCAGGTCGACGTGCAATGGGACGCGATGTACGTGCGGCTGCTTGATCCGCACACCGGCGAGCTGCTGCGCGAGCATCTGAGCGGCAAGCGTGGCGGGCACCGCATCCGCGATGAGGATCGCCCGCGTCGTACGCCGCCGCAGTTGCTGCAACTGCTGGCGCGTGCGCACAAGGCCGGAGCCAGCATCGGCGCGGTCTGCGATGCCATCCATGCTCGCCAGGGGGAACTCGGAATCCGCCGCATCCAAGGCATGCTCTCGCTTACCAAACAGTACGGCAACGCTACTTGCGATCAGGCCTGCGTAGCGGCGCTGGAGCTGGGCGTGAGCGAGTACCAATTCGTGCGCCGTTATCTGGAGCGCAGCCAGCAAGCCCCTCTGAGCCTGAAGCAAATCGACCCCCTCATCCGCGAACTGAGCCAGTATCGCGACGTGATCCAACAACGAATCCAATTCGAGGAATCCAAATCATGAACATGATCGAACTCAATCGCTCCCTGGTGCAACTACGCCTGAGCGGCATGGCCGCGGTGATGGAAACCCGCCTTCTACAAGCGCAATCGGAGAACATGGTGCCCATCGACCTCATCTCAACACTGGTCTCCGATGAGCTGGCCTGCCGTAGCAAGCGCCTGCTCGAGCGGCGCCACAAACAGGCGCAGTTCCGCGACTCCGACAAACGACTCGACAACTTCGACTTCCAGTTCAATCCCAAGATGAATCGCAGTCTCGTCTTCGATCTGGCTACAGCGGGCTGGGTGGGCCGACGCGAAGATGCCTTGTTTCTCGGTCCACCTGGGAGCGGTAAGAGCCACTGCGCCCAGGCTATCGGGCACGCCGTCATCCAGCAAGGCTACCGCGTGCTCTATCGCGAAGCCCACGCCCTGCTAGAAGAACTGGCCGACGCCACACTCGATGGCAAACGCAAGGAGCACATGGAGCTGCTGACCACCGTGCCGTTACTCGTCATCGATGACTTAGGAATGCGAAAGCTGCCGCTGACCGCCGCCGAAGAACTGCTGGAAATCATCATGCGCCGCTATGAACGCGCCAGCACACTTCTCACATCCAACAGACCCGTAGACGACTGGGGCAAACTGCTGGGCGACAGCGCCGCCGTCACCGCCATGCTGGACCGCTTGCTGCATCACGGACACGTGCTCAGGTGCGGCCCGCGCAGTTGGCGCACCAAAGGCAGCGGTCCGGAGGAAGGCAAATGACAAGAGCAAAAGCAAAGGCAAAAGCGATATGGAAGCCGGGCAAAAGCAGCCCGGCGGCGTCGCGACTCGGGATCCAGAAGCCTCGACGCCGGAGCCTCACCATCGGAATCGCTCCAGAAACACGAAACCCTCTGCCAGGCCAGCCCATCAGGCCAACCGCGGAGGGTCTCGATCACCGATTCCTACGGAGCCAGCCCCGTGTCATCGGCCCTGGATCACTCCGCAAGGCGCGACCCCGGCGAAGCGAATACAACCTTAACACGCATCCAGATGTCTTGAACATCAGGACAAACTCCGGCGACACCAACCGCGCCTTGCCCAAACACCCTTCGACAAGGTAAAACAATCACGTCTCAGGCCAATCCCGTTGGCCGGTTTTGAACTGATAACGTATGGCCGGTTTTCAGGTGATCACCGAGGGCAGGTCACCTGGAGCCCTTTAGCGGTTGTCGTGTGAGAGATCAGATTGTCGATCGTCTCATAATCGCGAAGCGGCTCACCGCGCCAATTCGAAGAGATGAAAGAGAACAACCAGTGTTCAATCTTGTTCCATTTGCTGGTTTGACCGTCGCCTTGAGGGACTTAAAGCGAACTTTGTTGGTGTCGACGACGAGGCAGTTGGCATGTTCGCAACAACTCACCAGCTCGAACAGGGTTGCCGTCGCATCGCTCACATTCGCGGCCCCGAGGTGAGTACCGCAATCGGGCGCTTGGAAGGGTATCGGCGCGCGCTCGCTGCGCGCAAGTTGACTCCCCTGCCGCAACATGTCGTTTTCCTGGGCACATCGGGGGATCACCGGGGTGAAAAGGGTGGCTATGAAGCAGCCAGGAAATTGCTCTCGTCCAAACCGCTCCCCGATGGAATCTTCTGTTTCAACGACCCCTCGGCATTGGGTGCGATGCGAGCCATCCCGGATGCAGGTTTGCAAATTCCGAAAGACCTGGCGGTAGTGGGATGTGGAAACCTATCCTACTCGGATTTCCTAAGAGTTTCACTTTCCTCTATCGATCAAGGCAGCGAAAGCATCGGGAGGCGTGCCGCAGATCTCGCGCTCAGACTCGCGCGTAAAAAAGGGCAACTTCGGCCAAAGACCGAACTGATCGCTCCCCGGCTTGTAGTTCGCGCTTCAAGTGGACGCTTTCCGGTTGCCTCGGCTTGAGATCGGCATCCGCAGTGGCCAGAAACCTCAAGCGGGACCATACTCGATCTCCCGCGCAAGCATTGCACTCAAGTCGAGTGCGCCCCCAGGGAGCGGCGACCTCGCACAAAGCGAGGCGCTGTGACCACTACTCGGGCAACACGACGCTGCCCTTTACCTCGAAAGTTCCGGCAACCAACGGTGCGCCCGAATCAGGCTGGCCGCCACCTACCGACACAGAATATTGCCCCTCCGGAATGAGCGGCTCGCCCGCCTCGGAAACCATGCTCAGATCGCGCGGTTTCAGTTCGAAGCGCACCGCTTGCGACTGTCCGGCTTCGAGATGCACTCGCCGGAAAGCGCGCAGGGCGCGGATGGGCCTGCCGGTCACATTCGGAAAGCTGAGATAGAGCTGCACCACTTCGTCGCCGGCACGTTTGCCCGTATTCGTAACGGTGACCTCGGCGGTCAAAGGCTCTCCCGCGGTGACCGCACTGGTTGGGAGCGTGAGATTGCTATACGAGAAAGTTGTGTAGCTCAGCCCGTAGCCGAAGGGATAGAGCGGCTTGCCCTCAAAGTAACGATACGTGCGGCCCCTCATGGAGTAGTCCTGAAAGTTGGGCAACTGGCTGACGTCCTTGTAGAAGGTGACGGGCAGGCGGCCGGCCGGGTTGTTCTTGCCGGAGAGAGTTTCGGCAACCGCTGTTCCGCCTTCCTCGCCGGGATACCACGCATCGACGATGGCATTGGCATGCTGATTGGCCCAGTTAACGCCGAGCGCACTGCCGTTCGTCAGCACAAGAACAACAGGCTTGCCGGTGGAAAGAAGCACCTCAAGCAGATCCTCTTCCGGCTTCGGCAGGTCGAGGCTGGTGCGATCGCCGCCTTCGAAGCCGGGCTCGCTCACCTGCATCTCTTCGCCTTCCAACTCGCTGGTGATACCCAGAACGGCAATCACGACGTCGGCATTCTTCGCTGCCTCAATGGCTTCGGGTTGAGGCCTGAGATCGACCTTCGACCAGACCAGCCTGGCAATGGGCGCTTCGTTGTCCGGAGGGGAGAACTCTACGTGCAGGGCAGCGGGCTTGCCGGCCAGCAGGTGCACCCGTCCTAGCCTGGCCTCTTTGGGATCGCTGTTAAATGCGGAGGTGACACTCTTCCCATCAAGCTGGACCCGGAAGAAGCCGTTGCCCTTCACGCCGAGATTGTAGTCGCCGGTCTCAGGCGCAGTAAGCTCACCGTCCCAGCGAATGGAGAGCGGGCGCACGCTCGCAACTTCAGCGGGCAAGGGTTGTGCGGAGATATCCACCGTGGACGCCGTGCCCTGCGCAAGCGGCTTCATGGCCTCGGGGTGGTTGATGTCGCTCGTGTCGAACTTCGAGTAGCTGACGCCGATGCCAGGTTTGCCTCCTGTGGTCATCGCCGAGGCCGGAACAGGGTCCGCATCGTGGCTCATAAACTGCGTGCCCCGCACGTATTGCAGGCTGGCGCCCGCAAACTCCTTGCGCAGACCCTCAACGATAGAGACGGTGTGCGTTGGACTACCGTTGTAATTGCCGAGCAGGACCTTGGTCTGATCCGCAAGAGGCCCGATAACCGCGATCTTGATTCCATTCGTCCTGAGCGGAAGCGTGCCGTCGTTTTTCAACAGCACCATCGATTCATCGGCGATTCTGCGCGCCAACTCGCGGTGTTCGGGGCTGCTGAGCTGGCTTTCATCGATCTTTGTGTACGGGACCATCTCCGGCGGGTCGAACATGCCCAGCTTCATCCGTGCAGTGAACAAGCGGATCAGCGCGGTGTCCATTGCAGTCTCACTGAGGTAACCCTGCTGCACCGCATCGATGTACGATTTGTAGTCGTGGTTATCCTTGACCTTTCCGAAGTCGGCACACTCGTTGTCCATGCCGCGCTCCACGGAGATGGCTGAGGCCTGGGGCTGGGTTGGCCGGTAATGATGGCCGCTGTGAATGTCCACGACGGCGCCACAGTCGGAGACCACGTATCCCTGGAATCCCCACTTCCCGCGCAACTGGTCCTGCAACAGGAATTCGCTTGCGCATGCCGGTTGCCCGTTGACGGCGTTGTAGGCGCACATCACCGAGCCCGCCTTGCCTTCGACGATTGCCGCGCGGAAAGCAGGCTCATAGGTATCGACTTCGTCGTGCTTGCTCACGTCCACGTCCGTGAAATGTCGCGTCGGCTCGGGACCGCTATGCACCGCATAGTGCTTGGGCGTGGAAATCACCCGATAGTACTTCGGGGCATCGCCTTGCATGCCAGTGACGAAGGCGACACCCATGCGCGCAGTGAGAAACGGATCTTCGCCGTATGTCTCCTGGCCACGGCCCCAGCGGGGATCGCGAAAGATGTTAATGTTCGGCGCCCAGAAGTCGAGGCCCTGGAAGATATTGCTGTACCCGCCGTTGGCCTTCAATGCCTGCACATGCTTGATGCGTGCCTCGGTGCCGATCACGACTGCCATCCTGTGGATGGCGTCCGGATCGAAGGTGGCGCCGAGGCCAATGGGTTCGGGAAATTCTGTTATTCCGTCGGCAATAACCCCGTGCAGCGCCTCGCTCCACCAGTCGTAGGACGGAACCTTGAGGCGGGGAATCGCACGAGCCTGATTCACAAGCTGCGATGCCTTCTCCTCCAGCGTCAGCCGCCCCACCAGATCCTTGGCCCGCACATCCGGCGACAGGGCTGGATTTAGGTACGGTGAGGTGGACGTATCCTGTGCAATGACAAGCGGCACAGCGGCAGTTGTTAATAACATTCCGGCGCAAGCGGCAAAAACCGTCGCAACTCGCATTATGTATTCCTTCACTGACTGTCTCCTGAATTTCTGGAACCAACGATTGTTCCTTAGTGCGTCCCAAGCGAGACTTCAGGCAAGAACGATGCAGCCCATTCTCGGCCGTGGAAATCGAACGATCAGCTTAAGATTCGCCGCCTGGATCGTGATACCCAGATCGGCTGGATAGAGAACATAAGCATTCGCAGAATCCATAGGGAGTTCGACCGTCTCGGAACCTTCTAATCGCCAAACAGCCACTGCAGTCCAGCCGGGCGCACGCATACCGAGCGCGACCGGGGCATGTCGATCCGTTACATCGGGCATACCCAAAGGATAAAAGGGTGCGGAGAGGGGGATATTCTTCCGGATCGCCTCCTTATAGACCTTGATGCCTCGTGATATCTGGTCGGCCGCCGTGCCCGAGATTTGATCCAGCCGTCCGCTTTGGTGGATGCGGCACAGCATAGCTGTGACCAGGTTGAAGCTGGCTTGATCGTCGTCGGCATCCCCCGGATAGGACCAGGATGCCAGTTGCTCCGGCAATACCGCCGCTGTGCATCCCGTGATGATCGCGGGAAGTCGAAGGTAGCTCTCTTGATCGGTCGCCGATTGAAGCTGCGTGCGCGAGAGCATGGCGTAATCTATGCGGCCTCCGCCACTGCCGCAGTTTTCGATAATAAGAGTTGAATAGCGATTGAGAACGCCATCCAACCATTCCAGGTGAGCCCTGTTGTGTTCAAGCAGGCCCTGACCGGCACTATCGGCATTCTGGTCTGTGCCCTGCAATGAGTCAACGTTATAGTCCATTTTCACGTACCCGACGCCATAGTCATGAACGAGACGGTCTATCACGCGATCAAGGTACGCGCACACTTCTGGGTTGCGAAAATCGAGCAGGAACCGGGAATTCTTCAGCACTCTCTTGCCATGGCGCATGAAGAACCAACTGTCCGGCTTTTCGGCAAGTTTGGAGTCCCTTCCGGCAACTTCCGGCTCGAGCCACAAACCGGGGATCATGCCACTCTTCCTGACTCTATCGAGAACGAAACGGAGGCCCCGCGGCCAGCGCCCTGGAGAAGGCTCCCATCCGCCGATGGTCTGGCTCCAATCTTCGTGCAGCCCGGCGTACCAGCCGGCATCGATGACGAAGTATTCGCATCCCGCCTTGGCTGCTGCGTCGATGAGAGGCAGCTCCTTTGCCTCCGTGGGGTCACCCCACAAGCAGTTCATGTAGTCGTTGAAGATCACCGGACAGCGGTTGTTTTCCGCGTGATCGCGCTGGCAAGCGAATCTGCGGTAATTGGTGAGCGCTGCAATCGCATCCGCCAAACCTCCGCTGACACAACCAATGGCTACCGGGACAGACTCATAACTGGCGCCCGGCTGTAGATTCTTCCAGGCAGCGGAATGGAGATCGTCAGGACCACCCAGCCACGCATACACGTCGTTGGCGTGAATACCACCAGAAGAAACGTTTGAGACTTCCCAGTACCAAGATCCGTTGTGCTCAATTTGCCAGAACCAGGTCACGCCCAAGCGCTTGTTTTCCACCGCCGCCATTGGTAAATACTTTTCCGTCGACCAGCTCCCAATGCTGCCTGCTGACACCTCCGACCAACTGGTTCGATCGTTCTCGACAAGCCCCGATTCGGATGGACGCAAGGAATGCCATTGCCCCTCCGCAGTCCAACTGTTGTAAGGAAGGTGAATGACCAGCTCACGCTCGTAATTCTGCGCATCTGCAAGGGAATGCAGCATCGCCGAGCTGATGAAGTCGATCCCCACCGGGACCTTCCCCGTGTTCGTAACTCGCGTCCATCTCCGGACCACCGACACCCCATCGAAGGACTCGTAATTAGAGTCGACAGCGATTCCCAGAATTGGATCTGTGTGGCTCAGGATGAGCCGTCGTCCCTTAGCGGTCGTCTCCTCGCGCCTTCCGTTGAAAAGGAGTCGGAATCCAGGATTGCCCTCGCCCTGTTTCATGCCCGGATCGGGAGAGCCCTCCCCTGTACATTGGATTGCGGTTTCTACACCGAATGAAACCACCGGTGAGATCGCGCCTGGTGCAGAATCGGTGGGCATCAGAAATTTCTGGCGCAATTTCTTTTCAGATAGCCCGAACGCGAACGTCAGCTCCGGTGTACTCCACTCGAATGTCGCTTTCTCCGCCGAGCCAGGCGGTAGGCCTGTCGCGTTACCGATACCAGGCAGCAAAGCTCCCATGGCTGTCGCGCCCGTCGAGCACAAAAATGTTCTCCTATCCATTATTTCACCCCTCCGGACGAGCGCACTCTGCAATGCCATCAGCGTTGCTTGCCCAGATTGACCCTGGTTGGACGTCCGTCGTACGTCACAGAGCGATCATAGCTTGGATCTGCTCCGGCTCCCATACCATGCCCCGGCCTCACCAGAACAATCCAGAAGGTGTTCTTCATTAGCATTCTCGGAAATGTTCCTGATCGGTCTCCGATCAACAGCAAATTTCGGCGATTGTCCCAGTGGAGATGAATCGTTGCCCTCGCGCCATGCTCGTACGAATAGCCGTCTCCGCTGTCTTCGTACAACTGAAAGTCGGCATCCTTGCCCGCGTAGATGCGAATCTCCAGTGGGTCTTCCGGCTCGGCTGCGGACTGCACGACCGGACCCAAGGGCACGATGCTGCCTTCCTTTACCAAAATCGGCATCCGGTCCAGAGGAGCATCTGCAACGATCGTCTGTCCGCCGCGATACGTCTGCCCGGTCCAGAAGTCCACCCAGTCAGCGCCCACCGGCAAAACGACACTCCGGGTCGTTGCGCCCTTTTGGGTTATAGGATTCACCATAAGCGAATCCCCGAAAAGGAATTGATCGTCGATGTCGCGCAAAGCTGGATCATTCGGATACTCGAACGGCAGTGCTCTCATCAGGATCTCGCCACGGTTTGTAACGCCCCAGGCGGCGGAGTAGATATAAGGAAGAAGCCGATAGCGAAGCTGATCGTATTGCGTCAGGATCTTCTCGACTTCAGGTCCGTACTTCCACATCTCCGTTTCGGATCGATATCCATGAATGCGAAAGATCGGGCAAAACGCACCAAATTGGAACCATCGGATGAGCAGTTCGTGGTAGTCCATCGATGTGTACTGGTCTATTGGGCGAAAGAAACCGCCGATATCGGTTGTCCAATAGGGGAACCCAGACATTCCGAAACTGAGACCGGCGGGAATCTGTCGACGAAGTGTCTCCCAATTGGCCGAGATATCTCCAGACCAAGAGATGGAACCATTGCGCTGCTGGCCGGCATAGGCTGAGCGCGATAAGATCACGACACGCTTGTCCTGGGTCGTGGCCCTTTGTCCGTCATACACGGCAGAAGTCTCAAACAGTGGGAATGCGTTGCGAACAATTTTTCCTGGCCCCAAAAAAGTCTGATCGCTCTTGAGAGGGTCGCCTTCCGGTTCCGAAGCATCGAGCCACCATCCATCCAGTCCGGAAGGAAACAGATTCCGGTTTATATCCGCCCAAAAGAGCTTCTGGGCAGCGGGATTGAACAGGTCTGCCCAGTTCTCACGCTCTTTTGTCTCACCCGGCTCTCCTGTGCTTGCAACACTCGTCAGGAGCAAGTGGGCGTTCTCCATCTCTCGATTTACCGCTGTCTCTGCTCCGAACTTCGCCCAGACTGAGATGATCATATGGAGATCCTGGCGATGCAGTGAGGACATCATTTCTGCTGGATCCGGATACTCGCGTTCATCAAACCGCATCGCATTCCAGCCATACTTTCCCCAGTACTGCCAATCCTGAACCAGGACGTCGACCGGGATCTTCCGCTTGCGAAACTCGGCGGCCGTGTCAAGAATCTGCTGTTGGTTCGAGTAGCGCTCACGGCACTGCCAATAGCCGTAGGCCCAGCGTGGCAGCAGCGGAGCGGCACCCGTGAACTCCCGGTACTGTGCAATCACTCGGGCCGGTTCAGGTCCATAGATAAAGTAATAATCAACTGCCTGACCCGCTTCGGAATGAAATGCCATCGTGTCTGAAGGAACACGCATGGAGAGCTTTGTATCGCCTCCCGTTTCGGCCATCACTTTATATGTGGTATTCGCCGCCAGATGTATCTTTGCGCCGGCGGACCCCGCAACCCACATGTTCCTGATATCGATAATCTGCTCGCCATTGACCGACAGCCGAAGTTTGCTTCGGTAATTGCCGTTCAGCAGGAACCCGTATTCTCCTTCCGGCCCTGTCTGGAAGGTTCCCGCACCTGTCCCATCCAGAGGGATGGTTTGCGTCGTCGGATTGAAGTCTGTCAACGCTGCGTTGTTCCAAAGCAGTCCGTATCCCTTTGTCGAAACGAGAAACGGAATCGCGATGTTTGTGTTTGCTTGCAACAGTTGGACTGGTATGTCGCGTAAATTGAAGAAACCCTCTTGATGTTGACCCAGCCCGTAGAGCGCCTCGCCAGGAGACAGCAAGAACTCCTGCCGGATTCCGTCCCCCGATCCTTCAACATCTGTCGGCGCAATTGTTCTCCCACGATCCTGCTGCTCGCCGAGGATCGTCTGTCCATCGGACGCCAAGAAGCGGACAGACCCCGTGCCCTTAGAAATCTCGACCTTCAACTTGCTTGTCTGAATCTGGAATACCGAGTCATCCGACGAAGTCGCGAATTTCGCGTTTTCACACGGCCGAATCACCGTAGGAACAAGAGACTTGATTGGCATGGGGGATGCACTGGCGAAAACATGAATCACGCTTTCGGAACAGACTTCCACATGAACAATACCGGTTTCGGAATGCACAATCTCGCCATTCGCTAGTTTCTCGATGGTCTGAGAGCCACCGCGACCGGTGGCAAACGCTAACAGAAACACGAGGACGGAAGTAGTTTGAAAAAGCTTTCCAGAAGAGGCGGAGGGCATGAATAAAAACTCCTGATAATGGCGTGACAGCAGAATCGGTCAAATGCTTCGCAAGTTGGTCCAGGCGCCAGTTGTTGTGAATGCGGACACCTTGGGTTCTCGATAGCGGTCCGATGTCGCAACACAATCGGCCGCAGAAGTTTGCTATTGATGGCTTAAGTCAGTGGAATTCTGCTCGAGCGCAATGTGCGCGCGTTCATCCCGCTGTTGTCTGAGGCGTTGTGACTCTCTGAAGGCCACGTCGGCCGCGTTCTTGTCGCCGGACTTCTGGTAAAGGCGGGCGAGTTGGTAGTGAATGCTTCCATCTTCATCGGTTGACAATCCTGCATTGTACTCTGAAATTGCGGCTGGAATCCGGTCCGTCGCTGCATATACCTGCCCCAGTAGGGCGTGTAAACGAGGCACGAATTCCGGTTTGAGGTTTTGGCACTTGGACAGATACGGTTCAGCGTCTGCATAGAGGTTCTGTTGGACAAGGATCTCGCCCGCCAAGAGATTAGCCTCAGGGTCTTTCGCATCTTTCGCCAGGAGGCTACGGTCGATATCGAATGCTTCGTTGTTCTTCAATTCGGAAAACAGTACGATCGCTAGGCTAAGCCGCGCGGCACGGCTCTTTGGATCGAGAGCGACAGCTTTTCGGTATTCCGTTTCGGCATCGTCCCACCGCCGCTTTTGCCGGAAGATGTCCCCGAGCAAGACGCGCATGCGCGGAGAGTCTGCGTCAATTTCGCCGGCACGAGTCAGCGCCGCAATCGCCAGTTTCTGATCGGCCTTGCTCTCCCAATACAATCCCTGCGCACGGGTTGCGGCATTCGTCTTCAGCCGCTGAGATGCGATCGACGCGGTTCTGAAGTCGCCCGTATCAAAGGAGCACGAAGCAAGAAGCTGCAACTGATCGCCGGCGATCGAATCGAGTACCTGCGTAAGCGCCACATCGCACTTTGCGTACTGGCCGCTGGCATAGAGCCTCCCGGCACTTGCCGGTATTGGCGTGCTCATCCTTGATGGCCGGCCCTCCGCAGCGGAACTCACCGCCGCCGGCGTGTCACGTGAAAGAAAGGCCTCCTCAATCAGAGATCCAATATCCATTGAGAGAGCCGGATCGTTCTGTCGAGCATGAGCAAGATTGGCCAACGACCTTGCCTGTTCATCGGATACGGCACCGCGAAACAGCGGCAGGCTCGACTCAACAAAGCCGGGATCGGCTATCGAAAGAGAAGTCAATCTCGTTAATGCAGTGTCTGGATGTCCTTCAGCAAGTTGGGCAACTGCCGCACCGAGGGACGCTAGTCCACAATGAGATCCGGACCGCGTTTCCAGTTCGAATTGCTCATTTGCCTCGATGACTCTCTTGCTGCGAAGCAGCGTGATGCCAAATTCCGCGTGCGCACAAGGTGCCGGTGAGTTAAAGGCAAGAGCGGTCTTATACGCATTCTCCGCTTGAACCAGCTTGCCCTCTTCGGCAAAGACTTCCGCTGTATGCAGAGTGACATAAGCGGAATGGCTGTAAGTGGATGTCATGAGGCGTGCATCGCTCTCCACCTGCTGCAGATAGGCTGTCCCAAGGCTCAACCATGTGCTCCCGTCATTCGGCGCCAAGCGGGTCGCAATAGAGTAGGCAGCGGCGGCACGATCGGGACGGTCTGACAATGCGTATGCCTTCCCCAGGTTAAGCGCGGCCTGCAAGTCATTGGGGTTGAGTTTCTCGGCTTTCTCAAGAAAGGGAATGGCAGCCTCGGGTTTCTTGGATCCAAGGTATTCGATACCGAGGAACATTTGCGGGACGAAAAGAGAGGCATTGAGTCTTATCGCCTCTTTGAAGCTTCGGATTGCCTCATCTTGCTTCCCGGACTCGTGATACATCAGCCCGAGATTAGCCCATAGTTCCGGAACGGAAGGTTCGAGTTCGACCGCATCGCTGTAAGACTCAGCGGCTGCAGGAAAATCCTTTCTCGCCGCAGCTTGTTGCGCCGCGGCGAGATAGGATTGCAGCTTTTCACTGTTATCGGGTTGGATTGCCTTCGCGGCCCCGGTTGAAACTATGGCCATTAGGACAATCAGACCCACACTCTTCAAGCAGCGCATATGGACTCTACCGGGTGAGCTTCAGCGACAACTGCACCTGCCGCGCACCCTGGGTGCTTGTGACCTGCCCAAATGTTCCATCCCCTATACCAATATCGGGTGACTGGAAGTTGGTATGGTTGAAAGCGTTGAACATCTGGCCAGTGAACTGCAGACGGAATTTCTCTGTGAGGTTGAACCACTTTTGAATGCCCAGATCCTCGTCGACGTAACCCGGCGCACGGAGATTTGAAAAGTAACGGGGGGCATCGCCGAATTGGAATGCCGGTGTCTGCGTAAAGGCTGCCGGGTTGAACCAGCAGATTTTGCTTCCCACATCCTCTCCGTTCTTGCAGGTGCCACTCTTCTCACTGCCACCCGGTACCAACGTAGCATGCTGATTTCCACCCCAAAGGCTTGACGGATTTGCTCCTCCGTTGGAGATCGACAGCGGGAACCCGGCCTGGACGTGAGTAATTCCGGACACCTGCCATCCCCCTACCACCTCATCGGCAATAGCGTTCATGCCTCCGCCGAACTTCTTGCCCCTCCCGACCGGCAACTCGTATACATAGTTCAAGACCAGAGACTGCGGGATATCCGTCGAGTCGACCGATTTATCCGCAGCCAAATCATAGTAATTGCGGATAGATCCGCCTCCGCTGCTGATCGAGGCCCACTCTTCCGGACCGCCCACATCGTCGAGGAACTTCGAATAGGTGTAGGAGGCCATGAAGATCAGGCCTTGGGTAACGCGGTGAGTGAAACTCGCCTGCAAAGAGTTGTAGTTTGAAAAGCCTATCGGTTCCTGTCCGGCGGTTGCTGCTCCACAGAATTCCGGATACGGTAGCAATAGTTGCGCCTGAGGAACGGTCGAAGAGCTCAGCCCACAGGAACTGGCCGGGAGGTTGAGGCTGCTCAGAGCGCTGGCAAACGGATTGGTCACAGCGGTGTTCAGTGCTGTGCCCATGGAGAGATAATTCGGATTGAGTTCGCCGTAGTTCATTCCACCATCGATCATGCGGGTTCCGCGGTTCCCCACATAGTTCACATCCAGCAGGTTGTTCGGGGTTAACGCGTATTGGAATCCGAACATGAACTGCTTGATTCGGGGATCAGGACGGTACGGATCAACTCCACCGCCTGTTTGACCGACATTTGTCAGTCCTCCCAAGGCGTTCCCGGTAACCGGGAGGATGCCGCTGGAGAATACCTGGGCGAGCGGCTGGGCGACCGTGATCCCGTCGACCGAAGAAGTCCAGTTTGTCTGTTGAGAATACCCAGGGCTCGGTCCCGCGCCATAGTAGTTCCTCGAGTAATACAGACCCCAGCCGCCGCGCAGAACCAGCTTAGGCAAGACGTTGTACGCGAATCCAACGCGCGGGGCCACGTCGTCCCAATTGAAGTTATATAGGCTGCGGTTGCCTGGAGTGCTGTAGACGATTTCTCCATAAACCGGCAGCCCGGCTGCGGCGCTGATCGGATTGAGGGCATGATAATCGAAATACGCTTGGTCGTTTGTCCTCGCTTTGATAGGGGTCTGCATCTCATAGCGAAAACCCAGGTTCAAGGTGAACTTACGGTTCACCTTCCAATCGTCCTGAACGTATCCTCCATGCAGGTAATACTCCGCAGCGGGAAATGCATTGAATCCCGTGTAGCCGCCATTACCAGAGCCGCCAACGGCGGCGCCCGCCATGAAGGATGCAAATCCATCGCCGGTGCCAGACGTCGGGTTAGCAGGGTCGGGACCTTCTGTCATGTTGTTTGAAAAGTTGAAAACCGTGGGACTGATCCTGCCGCCGTATTCTTGGCTTACAACACCCATATACCCGAAGGAAAGCGAGTGGGGTCCGTGCATCTTGTTGAGGTCGATGGTAGCGGTTCCCACATTGGTTGGAGCATGGTCTTGGCCGAAGTTGCCGCGCGCTCCCAAAGGCGCATAGCCAGTGATATTGACCTGCGGAAACTGCGGAGAAATCACGTCGATCTCTGCCGGCAACCCGAGAGTGGAAGATTTGAACCCGAAGCTCTGCGTGCTGTTTCCTTCGACCCAGCGGCCGAATTCAACGTTGGCATTCATGACGAAAGTGGGCGAAAGGACGTGAGAACCGCCTAAAGCGATGCTGTAGCGGTTGTCCGGGTTGAAGACCTCCGGGCCGGCGATGTCGTTCGCTCCGTAGTAGGCCGGCGTGCCGGATTTCGTCTCGAACTTCTGCGACCAGCGCCCATAAATCCGGGTATTAGCGTTGAAGTTGTGGTCGACCCGGATTCCGTACTCGTTGGAAGACGTTGCTTGTGACGCCGCGAAGTTGAAGTTGTAACCGCCGCCTGGATTCACCGGCGCTGGCCAGTACTTCCCTGCAGCGAACTTCGCCGCAAGAGCGTCAATGGCACCTACTCCGGCCGTGGGTATGATGTTCCCCGGATAGGGATCGCGGATGGTTACTGTTTTTCCCCCAACCACTATCTGCCTTGTTGTGTAAGGGTTATAGATCTGGCCCGCATAGATGGGTCTGCCCAGTGCGTCTGTGCCAAGCACAGTGGAAGTGAGAGCCGCCGAGAAGTCACCCGACTCCTGGGCCGTGGTGGGTACGATTTCGGCATCCGTGCCGGAGTTGTTGAGCCGCAACCCCTCATAATTGGCGAAAAAGAACGTCTTGTCGCGTTGCCGGTAGATGCCTGGTATATACAGCGGCCCGCCGCCGGCAGCTCCAAACTGATTGCGATGGTCCGGAGTCTTGGGGATGCCATCCAGATCATGAAAATAGGTGTTGGCGTCCAACTTCTGGTTGCGAAGGTACTCGTCCAAAACGAAGTGGAAGTCGCTGGTGCCGGATTTGGTAATCATGTTTACCACATTGCCGGTGCTCCATCCGTATTCAGCCGAGAACGAATTATTCAATACCTTGAATTCCTGAATATCATCCACCGAAGGCACATAAATGACTCCGCCCCAGCCGCCGGACGTGTTCCAGCCACCATCGAGAATAAAAGCCGTTGTTCCGAAGAACCCGCCTCCAAAACTCAGAAAAGATATGTCCTGGTCAGCCGTATCCTCCTGCCCTCCCGATGACAATACCTGCTGCTGCGTTTGATTGTTCACTGAGGAATTCAACGTGACGAGGCCAACCACGTTTCTGAGATTAAGCGGAAGTTCCTCAACTTGCTTGCTGTCGATCTCTGTGCCGACATTGGCGTCCTCGGTTTGCAACAGTGGCCCCGATTCGCTCACCGTCACCTGCTCAGAAGCACCGATAGTCAAACTAATGTTCTCGCTAAGAGAGCCCCCAACTTGAAGGACAATCCCGGTTTGCCTGGAAGTCTTGAACCCCGAAGCGCTTGCCTCGAGCGTGTAGGTGCCGGCAGGCAGGAGGGCGAACGAGAATTCTCCTGTCGAACCTGCGGTGGAGGTTCGGGTGATTCCTTTTTCGGAATCGGTGAGCTTTACGGTTGCTTTCGGAACCCTGGCCCCCGACGGATCCGAAACCGTGCCCGACAACGCCGCGCTGGAGCTCAACGTCTGCGCCTGGAGAACTGGAGAGAATCGCAGTCCAAACGCCATGATGGCAATCAAGACTGCCACAACAGCTAAACGTAATCTAGTCATGCTTCCTCCTGAGATTTATTCCCTATCGTGTTCGCTTTTCATTTGCCCCGCGGCGCCCTTTTGGGGAGGAGCCGGAGGCTCTGCATCAGGCTGGCTGATTGATTGGCTGATACTGCCGTAATGCATTCGGCGGGCCAGCTTGAACCGCCAACACAACACGCATAAGAAAACGAGTGCTGCGCACAGGATGGCAACGTACTGTACGGTACTGTTCGAGAGCGTTCTGAAGATTTGAGTCCGTTGCCGACCTTTTGCAAGCTATTGATTAAACAGAGCTTAAGTCCTCCGCCAAGAATAACAATCGGATTGCAGCAAGTTATTGATTCTACTTGGTTTGCAGTGACGAATTGCGGCCAGTCCTCGGCATGGCTTGTCAAGAGCACATAAAGGAGAGTACTGTCCGTGTGGAACGGGGATTTCGAGGTCATTGATGGCGCATGCAGTTGAACAGATAAATACTCCTGAGCGACAAGAGGGCTCCGTCGATGTACCTGCGACTGAAGTGAAGAAAACGTTATCTTCGATCCTGCAAAGCACACCCTTTCATTCCAGTAAACAGTCTCAGGAGTTGCTGCAATATATCGTCAATCAGTCTCTCGCCGGCCACTTTGAAATGCTCAAGGAACGGATCGTCGGAGCGAATGTTTTTAACAGATGCCCCGACTACGACACAAATGACGATCCGATCGTTCGTGGACGCGCCGCCGAGGTGAGGAAGCGCCTCGCACTTTATTATCAAACGGCGCGTGACGAACCTGTCTGGATCAGCGTGCCTTCCGGCTCATTCAGAGCCGTTTTCGAGTGGGCAGGCACGAATCCGATTCAGTCGCCGCCGGCTCCGCCACACGAACCGGAAGGGAGCCATCCGCCGGTCGAACTCATAATCCCGCCGGCTCCCCGCGAGGCTGCAGAGGCTGAGTTTACGCAATTTCCGGCAAGATTCCGAGTTCGCAAATGGTGGGTCGCGATTGCCGCATCAGTGGTAATCCTCGCATTGGGGATTCAGCACTACTACACATCTCCCCGGGACCGTGCCTTCAATCAATTCTGGTCGCCCATTTTGGATAGCTCTCATACAGTCTTGATCTATATTGGCAGTAATGCTGTCTATGAGCTCTCGCCCACCTATATAGATGCGTATCACCAGCAACACCCCCGGAGCCAGACAGAGAAGATGGGGTTTGAGTCCTATATCCCATTGCCCCAGGGTGCCAAGATCGACACTCAGGATCTGTATCCCGCGAAGGATACTTACGTTACGATTGGCGACGTTGCAGCAACAACAAGAATTGTGTCGCTTCTGGGACGTCGCAATAAACAATTTAACGTTCGTTTCGGCAACGATGTGACATTTGGGGACCTTCGCGAAAACCCCACTGTCCTGATTGGAGCGCACAACAACACCTGGACCCTTACTATGACTGAAAACCTGCGCTATGTCTTCGATGGGCGTGATGCCATTGTGGACCGCACAGACCCGCAAAAGCACTGGTCCACCAGCGCTGCCTTTACAGATGACTACGCGATCATATCCCGGGTGTTGAACTCCAAGACCAGTACAACGGTCATTACAGTTGCGGGAATCGGACATGCGGGAACGCGTGCCGCTGCCGAATTCCTCACCGATCCACAATCCGTCTCGGCACTGGTAAGGTCGCTCCCAAAAGGCTGGGAAAGGAAAAATCTCCAAATTGTCCTCCATGCCAGCGTCATCAACCAGCTTCCGAGCGCTCCGGACGTCGTTGCTACCTACTGGTGGTAAGAAAGTAGCTGCTGGCCATTGCCAGGATTGGCACCCTTGGGATTTCGACATCAAAGAGCTCTCCGGGACTCGACGACTTCCGTGTCGATGCAGTCATGCCGTTGGGATGGAAGCGAGATTCGGGCTATAGAGCCGAAATCTGTTACGTCCGCGTGCCTTGGCATCGTAAAGTGCGGCATCAGCGTTCTTCAAAAGGTCATTCGCGTCGCACTTTTCTGCGGCAAGAGCGCAGACCCCGACACTCGCGGAAACCGGTATCTCGCGTCCGTCAAATGGAACGGAATCTGCGAGCGTTGCGACGATGTTTGCGGCAATTTCATCAGCTGCGTGCAGATCGGTCAAATCCTGAAGGAGTACGACGAACTCGTCGCCACCCAGCCTCGCGACTGTATCTGCCTTGCGCGCGCATTGCAAGAGGCGGTTCGCCGTGATCCGCAGGACCTCATCGCCGGCCAGGTGTCCGTACGTGTCATTGATCTCTTTGAACTTATCCAGATCAACCATCAAGAGTCCCAGCCCATTGCGCCGCCGCCTCGCGCCTTCGTATGCGACACCCAACCGGTCCTGCAGCAGAAGGCGCGTCGCCAGTCCGGTCAAACTATCATGCAGTGTCCGGGTCGCGGTAGGGATATCGGTCACCCGATACCCCCGCAGAGATCCCCACGAGCGGCACTACCGCATGAGGCTCTTACACCGGTCCTGTTCCGGCGGATCGAGTACTGGAACGCGGACAAGCAGGAAATCCTGGTGTTCTTCACCAACCTTCTGCACTTGGCGGCTTCGACGGTGGCCGCGATCTACAAGGACCGCTGGGCCGTGGAACTCTTCTTCAAGGCGCTGAAACAGACAGCGAAGGTGAAGTCGTTCCTGGGCACCAGCGCCAATGCCGTCAAGACGCAGATCTGGACGGCGCTGATCGGCATGCTGATCTTGAAGTACCTGCAGATGAAGTCCAGCTTTGGCTGGTCGCTGTCCAATCTTGCGGCTCTGCTGCGCCAGCAACTGTTCATCTTCAGGGACTTGTGGGCGTGGCTCAACAATCCGCTGGAAGGACCGCCCGCCGCAAGGCAACTGGCCGAGCAGTTACCCATGCGCTGATGTGGTAGCCATGAGTTGGACAGCAGAAGAAAGGCAAGCATCCACTTGAGCCTGTAGCGCAGCACTTACACGTTTGCAACTTGGACAGCAGAATGCCCGGAACGTAGAACGTCCTCCAGTGCGAGTCATCGAAGAAACCGGACGCTATCGCCGGGAGAGGATACCTATCTCCAGTGAAATCAAACGCTCAATTCACAGAAAAGGCTGTCTTGGACAAGAGTGCATCGCGGTACCATTCCGGAATCCGGTACCCAGCTAGAGACGCCCTGGTCCCCTGGAAGTTCGCGCCCTGGCCCAGCCCTTGAGCCTGTGCAAATCTTGAGAGAGCCAGAGCGGAGCATGCACCGCCCATCCATTGGAGTAACTCACGCCTGTTCAATGCCATTCGGGCTTCTTCCTTTCGCGGTGCCGCTTGCTTCAAAAGTCTGGGCCCTCTGGTTGCACAGAGTTCGCCCGGCCTATTTCGAATCCGAAACCAGCATCGCCTGGCGGAGCCGTTGTTCCGCTTCGGCGTTCCAATAGCCGCAATCGAGTTCGAAAAATACAGAGGTATACGGAATCGTCATGTCCGTCTTGATCACCAGGATGCGGAAGACCTGGGCGGATTGATCGAGCTTGGCGATGATCAATCCGTGCGGGAGATAGGTCACGCAGGAGTTAGACAGAACGGCGTCAAGTTGCTGCCTGTACTCCGTGACGCCTAGCGCGTCCTTCTCCGCAACAAAGCCGAGTTCCTTGTCGGCGTAGACGTTTGCCCGGATGTGCCTGGAGGCGGTAATCGCATCCAGGACGGTCCGCACGACATGAATCTGATCGGCGTCAGCGAGGATGGTTTCGATCCCTGGCTTCGATTGGACAGGATAAGCCGAATCGGCAATCACCACCCAGTTGCGATGCCCGTAGAGCGGCAAAAGGGCGCTGAGTTGGCGCTGCCAATCGGACGCCGCGTCATCGATAGGTTGCACATTCTCGTGTCTCCTCCTGGCAAATTCATAGGAGTGATCATACTTCGATGAATTTGCCGCAATCGTTCGGCTTAACGGTTTATGCCAGTTCTTCATCCTGGCAAACGGCAACCTTGCCGCACTTGCCGGAGGCCATCAACGCGTAGGCATCCGCAGCGCGCTCCAGCGGGAATCTGTGCGTGATTATGTCGGCCGGATGAAGGTTCCAGCGAACCAGCCTCTCCACCAACTCCTCCATCAGCCAGGTCGACGTAACCCACGATCCATAAACCGTCTTCTGATCGTGAATCATGTCGGGCGATGGATTGATCTCGACCTTCCCGCCTTCGCCTATGAAAACGATCCTGCCCCATTTGCGCGTGGCGCGTATCGCAGTGGCCCGCGCCACATGGTGGGCCGAGCAATCCACCGCACGCTCGACGCCGAAACCGCCGGTCAGTTCCCTCACCTGGGCCACGTTGTCCGGCCCCGAGGCCAGAACCGCGTCGCAGAGACCCAGATCGAGGGCGATCTTCATGCGCTCTGGAACCACGTCGATGCCGATGATCTTGTTGGCCCCAAGTTTGCGGCATAGAGCGCCGGTAGCCAGTCCAACCGGTCCCAGGCCGGTGATGAGCACAGCGTGATTGCCGTTGATTCCGATCTTCTCCAGACCCTCATAGACGGTGCCGAATCCGCAGGCAACCTGAGCGCCGTCGGCAAAGGAAAGCTCATCGGGAAGCGCAATGAGGTCTTTCTCCTCGGCGATCATGTACTCGGCCATGCCGCCATCGCGCTGCCATCCATAGGCTCGGCGGTACTTCTCGCTAGTACAGGAGATCATGTAACCGCGTCGGCAATCGTTGCAGACGCCGCATCCGGAGATGTGATACACAATCACCCGGTCGCCCGTCTTGAAGCGGCGACAGCCTTCGCCGATGGCGACAATCTGGCCACACGGCTCATGGCCGGCGATCACGCCCTGATAGCCCTCCGGCCCTTTGCCCAGATGCTCATGATAGATACAGCGAATATCGGAGCCGCAGATGGTCGAGGCCTTCACCCGCAGCAGAACTTCTCCATGGCCCGGTGTCGGCACGGAGACCGTGCGCATCTCAACGGTGCTGTCTCCTGGCAAGAACGCTGCGCTCATTGTTTCCTTCATCGCTTTCATCTCCCTGATCGGCTTGCTACGAAGTCCGATATTGAATGTCTTTACGGGGCTGTGATCTCGCCCGCGATATCCCAGAGCGCTTCCCAGCTTTGTCCGTCTTTCCAAAGAAAGACCTGGCCCTTGATCAAGCGGCAGTTGCGGTCGAGCTTGGTGATCGCCTGCATCTCTTCCTCGCTGAGCGGATCGCTGACCGCGCCCTGCAGGTTGGCAAGATAGTTGTTGATGGAAAACGGAATCGGGCTCTGTCCGCGTTGAACCGCCCACTTGACGCAGATCACAGCAGGATGAACCCCGTGGCGACGCGCTATATCGAGGATGACGGGATCTTCGGTGGGAGATGTATCTTCCGGCGTGCGATCGCGTTCCGGGCGGCCCGGCGAGCCGAGCGGGCAGTAGCCGATGGGCTGGATTCCGTTCTCGACGACATACTTGAACAACTCGGGCTGCTGGAAGTGAGGATGCAACTCCATCTCATTGACCGCGGGCTTGATGCGCGCGTCGCGCAGCACCAGCTTCAGCTTGGGGATGGTCATGTTGGAGGTGCCAATGTGGCGCACCAAGCCGAGATCGATCAACTCTTCCATCTGTCGCCAGGTCTTCATGTAGTTTTCGTGGATGTAGGGCTTGGCGTCGGCACTGCGGGAGCTGACATCGCAACCTGGCACATGAAAGTTGGGAAAGGGCCAATGCACCAGGTAGAGATCGAGATAATCGAGGCGAAGATCGGCCAGCGACTTGCGACAGGAGCCGATGACATCGTCGTGCTTGTCGTTCCACACCTTGGAGGTCACCCAAAGATCGGCGCGCTTCACGCCGCCGCGCTGGATGGCTTCAAGAGAGGCTCCCACGGCGGCTTCGTTCCCATAGACCGAGGCGCAATCAAAGTGGCGATAGCCTGTCGCGGCCGCTCCCATTACCGCCTCTGCAACCTGGGCTGGCGTCACGTGGTCAGAACCGAAGGTTCCCAACCCGATTGCCGGCATCGTGGCCCCGGTATACAGCTTTCGTTGCGGAACAGCAGCAGGATCGACGGCGTCGGATCTGTACTGGCTGGGCGTGCTCATAAGCGCTCCTGGGCGACAAAAAGTTAACGATAACTACACCAAAGAAGAATACGTTTCCCAGGCTGAGTATGTCAACCCAGACTCTTGTCCAACACAAGATGAGTCGTTCATGACCGTGCCGGTCACAAGGGGGGAGTCTTTTCCAATCCAGGAATGAGCCTGAAGAGTGAGTTTGAGGCGGGCAGCGCGGACGGCTCCTTTTCGGGATGATTTCACAGATTGCCCGTTGTCGTCGCGGCGGGGAATGTGGGAATCGGCTGTTTCGATTTCCAAGGGCTGTATCCTCCCTGATGGGCCGATCCACTTGTTGACAGTACCGGTCTGAAAGTCTTCGGAGCCGGTGAGTGGCTTCAGGAAAAGCATGGCGCAAAGGCGCGTCGCACTTGGAAAAAGCTGCACTTAGCGGCGCCGCAACAATAACAACTCACAAGTAGTCGTTTCTATTGCATAATGCATCGCCCAGTCGGAGCCGGGTTCTCAATAGGGAACGATGACGGCATCCCTATAAATAGTGGTACA
>Ga0224555_1002187_pt1 | contig 23836 bp, 17 predicted proteins | sample 714S23034metaG_FD_180687 | JGI IMG/M metagenome (GOLD analysis project Ga0224555, IMG submission 180687) | Peat soil microbial communities from Stordalen Mire, Sweden - 717 S2 30-34 | ecosystem: Environmental > Terrestrial > Soil > Wetlands > Peat | place: Sweden: Norrbotten County, Stordalen...
ATGAGCCCTCATATTTGGACGGAAGGCGGTAGCCTTCAAATTGGTGGCACGAGCCGGATGAGTCGAGAGGCTCACGTCCGGTCCTGTGAGCGGCTCTGGGTGAAACTCCCGGGGCCGACTCGACCGAAGACGCCCGCTGACCACTCCCAAACCCCCGGATGTATATTGGTTCGCACCCAGGGGTGTCCCATGCCTCCGTCGCGACGTGACTTCGCCAAACTGACCGCCCTGGGCCTCGCCGCCCACTACTTCCCCAACTCCATCGCCCAAACCCAAACTCCCGAAAACCGCCGCATCGGCTACGCCGTCATCGGACTCGGCCGCATCGCCACGCACTTCCTCGCCGGCGCCGCCCAATCCGAGCACTCCAAAATCACCGCCCTGGTTAGCGGCCACCGCGACAAAGCCGAGCGCATCGCCGCCCAGTACAGCGTCCCCACCGCCTCCATCTACGACTACGAAAACTTCGACTCGATCGCCGCCAACCCCGCCGTCGACGCCGTCTACGTCGCCCTCCCCAACAGCATGCACGCCGAGTACACCATCCGCGCCGCCCGCGCCGGCAAGCACGTCCTCTGCGAGAAGCCCATGGACGTCACCTCCGCCCAGTGCCGCCGCATGATCGACGCCTGCCGCGCCGCCCGCGTCAAGCTCATGATCGCCTACCGCCTCCACTACGAGCCCACGCACATCAAGGCCATCGAACTCATCCGCGGCGGCAAGCTCGGCCTCGTCCAGTCCCTCGACGCCAACCACGGCTCCAACATGCGCGCCGGCGAGTGGCGCCTCACCAAGGCCCTCGGCGGCGGCGGCCCCATGTTCGACCACGGCGTCTACGCCCTCAACCTCTTCCGCTGGTTCACCGGCGAGGAGCCCAGCGGCCATCAGGCCATGCTCTCCACTCCCGACCGCGACGGCCGCTTCACCGAGGTCGAGGAGACCGTCCAGTGGCTCACTCGCTTCCCCTCCGGCGCGCTCGCCTCCGGCACGGCCAGCTACGGCGTCGAACTCGGCGGCTACTGGCGCGTCCACGGCCCCTGGGGATGGCTGCAGATGAGCTCCCTCACCTATCAGGGCCAGCACCTCTTCGGCCACTACGCCTCCCAGCCCGTCCTCGGCGCCCCCCGGATCGAAGTCGACATCGCCAGCACCGAGCGGGACCCCATGCAGTTCACCCGCCAGGTCGATCACTTCTCCGACTGCATCCTCCACGACCGCACCCCCTCGACCCCCGGCGAAGACGGCCTCGCCGACCAGCTCGCCATCGAAGCCGTCTACAAGTCCGCCGGCGTCACCCTCTAGCGCGCATCTTGCTCGTTCTTCGCTCTTTTGTTTGTCATTCCCGCAGGGAATCTGCTTTTGTCTTTCGTCTTGCCTAAGAACACCGGTTCACAAGCCCGTCCTGAGCGTACCTTGTCATTCTGAGCGCAGCGAACGGGGTCCCCGGCCAGCTCCGGGGTCCCCAGTAAACTTGTTCACTGGGGTGAAAGCTTGCTGGCTGGGGCAGGAAGAATCCCCGCATTTGCCTTCCGTCTCGCTTAAGGGCACGGGTTCAGAGCCTGTCCTGAGCGAAGTCGAACGGATGCCGCCACCGCCACACCCGCACTCCGGCTTCAGCCGCTGAGGTCGCTCGCCCTTGCCCATCCCACCGCCGTGCGCCATCGGCGCGCCATCCCAGCCCAAGGCAACGTCCTGGATCAGGCCTCAACTGCGGTTGCGGCGCATTTAGCGGAGCATTTTCCGCGAGATGAGGCATACTTAGAGTGCCATGAAGCAACCTGTGCTGAAGTCAATCCACCCCGTCAACCTTCTCTCCTTCGGCCCTAAGACGGAGCCCATTGAGCTGCGTTCGCTCAACATCCTGATCGGTCCCAATGGCAGCGGAAAATCAAACTTCATTGAAGCCATTCGTCTCCTGCACTACCTGCCGGACAAGGAACCGTGGGAGGTAGTGCTGAACACAGGTGGCGTGGGCGAGTGGATATGGAAAGGTGAAAAAAACAGGGATTCGCAATGCTCCCTCCGTACCAACTTCTACCTACAGAATCCGGATGAGACGAAGCCCTGCAATTTTGATTTCTCGATAACCCTTGAGAAGCACGACGCTTCCTTTCGCGTTAAGAAAGAGACGTTCGGAACAACGGACGACCAAGGGAGCTATAGGCGCCTCCTAGGCTGGTTTGTGCGCATTGGTTCCGGAATCGAGTCTGAAACTGGAGTTTCCTCCGGCCTGACTCTGGATCGTTCAGCTCTCTCCCAACTGGCATCGCCTTCCATGCAGGGATTTGGCATCGTCGGAGCCCTTCCACAACTCTTCGAGACGGCAGAATTCTTCGAAAGTTTCGATTTTCACCAGGACTGGGAGTTTGGCGTTGATTGTCCCGCACGCGATCCCCGACCAGTCGGCCAGCCCGTCGCACGGTTGCTGGAAAACGGATACAACCTGGCCCAGATGCTCGCGCACTACCGGGATAATCACAAGCCTGTCTTCGAGCAGCTTACCGATCTGGCTAAGCGTTTCTACGACCCAGTCACGAGCGTTGAAATCAGACTCATCGGCACTCATCTTCAAGTCGCCATCGAGGAAAAGGGAGGATTCTCCACTCCAGCAACCCGCCTATCAGACGGCATGCTTCGCTGGCTTTCCATTCTGTGCATTCTGGTCAATCCGGCTCCGGCACCTGTCACCTGTATAGACGAGCCGGAGCTTGGGTTTCACCCAGACGTAATACCCACCCTTGCCGATCTGCTCCGCGAGGCGTCGACACGCACACAGTTGATCGTCACCACCCACTCTTCCGCGCTCGTGGATGCATTCACCGACGATCCAGAATCAATTTGCGTCTGCGAGAAGATCGAGGGCTCGACCGTGATCCGGCGGCTGGACCGGACAGACCTCGAAATCTGGTTGAAGGATTATTCTCTCGGCAATCTCTGGACGAGTGGAGAAATCGGGGGAAATCGCTGGTGAAGATCACAGTTTATGTAGAGGGCGGTGGAAACAACAGCAATACGCAATCAAGATGCAGGGAGGGCTTCGCCGAGTATTGCAAGAAAGCAGCCCCAGACCGTCGCGTCAAGGTAGTAGCTTGTGGCGGCCGCAAACAGGCCTTCGATCGCTTCAAGACTGAAAACAACAGGAGCGAGCCCGGTGAACACTGCATTCTCCTAGTCGATGCAGAAGGCCCAGTGAAGCCAGGAGCAGAACCCGCCACGCACCTCCTTGAGCGTGATAGATGGGATTTCTCTCAACTACCAACCAAACAGGTATTTCTAATGGTGCAGGCCATGGAGGCTTGGTTTTTGGCCGATCGAGATGCTCTCGCGACCTATTACGGACATGGTTTCCGACGCAACGCCCTACCTGGCGACAACCTCCATATTGAGGCGATCCCGAAGCACGACCTCGTGCCCTCCTTGGAGAATGCCTCTAGGGATACAAGGACCAAGGGCCAATACCACAAGACCAGACACGGTTTCGCGCTGCTTGCGAGAATTGCCCCAGATAGGGTCGAGGCAGGCTCGCCCCACGCGGCTTCATTTCATGCATTCCTTCGCTCGACATATAGGTCACCTTAAAGGTCAAATCCTTGACACCACCCGTATAATTAAAGAAGGCTCAAACAGAGCCCTGCGTCGTGTCCAACCCTCCCGCCAACGGGATTCCGGACCGGACCTGGAGCCTGCCAAACCTCAAGGGGGAAAACCAGAAAAGTCTATACAGCGGGGTATATACGCACGCGCAAGCCGGTTGCCATCAACGCGCAATTGTATATACAAACGCCGAACCCCAATGTTATCTAGACTTTGGCCAAAACAGTACCAGGGGGGGGTGCACACCGTACGCATAGCCGAAGCACCCAGACGCAGTTCCGACCTGCCCGAACCTAAGCCCGGACTTGGTCCAGACTTAAGCCCTTTAGAAAAAGCACTTTAGGACCTAAATCCAGGGGGGAGGGGGGCTACCCGAGCCAGTCCGGACGCCGCGCCGATCATCCACCCGCGCCGTTACTTCAGATAGGCCCGCACCAGGTCGATCAGGTCTTCCGCCAACTCCTCAGGCGGCGCCACGCTCTTCTCCGACGGAAGCAGGTGCAGCCGGATATGGTCTTCCAACACTTCGGCCATCAGGCTGTTGATGCCGCCGCGCACGTTGGCCAGCAGCATCAGAACGTCCGCGCAATCGTCGCCGGTGGTCAGCGATCGTTCAATGGAGTCGACCTGCCCGCGGATGCGCTTGATGCGGGCAACGAGCTTCTGTTTTTCTTTATCGAGATGCGACATAGTTGCCTTGATTATTCCACGCAATTCTCGAGCACGCCAATGCCATCGATCGCAATGCGGATCACGTCGCGATGGGCCAGCGTGAACCCATCTCCGGGTACGACGCCCGTGCCGGTCATCAGGAACGCTCCGTTGGGGAAGCTGTTGTCGCGGAAGAGAAACTCTGCAAGCTGCTTCGGTTCGCGCTTTAGCTCCGCGAGCGTGGTATTCCCGGCAAAGACGGTCGTGCCGCTGCGGAGAATCTCGAGTTGAATGCCGGTTGATTTGCCCAATGGTTCCGTCGCAAGCAAAATGCACGGCCCGAGCGCGCAACTGCCGTTGTATACCTTTGCCTGCGGCAGATAGAGCGGGTTCTCTCCTTCGATATCGCGCGAGCTCATATCGTTGCCGATGGTATATCCCGCGATTTCGCCAGCCGGATCGATCAGCAGCGTCAACTCAGGTTCAGGCACAGACCATTTGGCGTCGGACCGTATTCTGACGGCGCCATGGGGGCCAACCACGCGCCGCCCGGTTGCCTTGAAGAAGAGCTCCGGTCTCTCGGCAGCGTAGACCCGATCGTAAAAGCTGCCTCCACCCGCATCCTTGCTCTCTTCCATTCGCGCATTGCGGCTGCGGTAGTAGGTGACGCCGGCGGCCCACACCTCCTGGCTGACAATGGGAGCGAGAATGGTGCCGGGATCTATCCCGCTGAGCGAACTGCCGCTGAGCGCGGCCTGCGCTCGCGCGTGCAGATCGGCGCTGCCGATCAACTCGTCCCAGTTCGAGGCGGTGACGCTCGAGAAACGATTACCCTCTTCGACAAAGATTCCACTCTCGGTTCGGTAAAGTTTCATAGGGACGAGTTTAGTCTCAGACTGAACCGAATTCGCAGTGCCTGCGGAATGCGCCGGCAGTTGCCCTGGTAATGAACGGCGATTCCTTCTAGTAGATACGCCGTGCCCAAAGTTCGTGCCTCGATGTCAGACATGGTCGGCCGGCCGCTACTCACCCGCGCAGCGCCGGGTCCACCCAAAGCAGAGGCTGCCGGCTCGGCATGTTGCGGAGGACCTCCGGGACCTTCGGATCCGCGCGCGGTCGATCCTCGCCACCATTGCGTAAGCGCCTTCCGCCGGCCGCGCAGCCAACGCTCGCCCGACGGCCAGTGCTCCGGCGGTCCCGGCTACTCCGGCCAAGAACGACCGGCGCGTCATTGGGCTCTCGTGGAATTCCCCTTTAGTCATGCTGCCATCCACTGTATCGCCGCAAGCGCTCTTACCAGAAACAATGCCTTTCCGGTCGCTGTTTCGTGGGCACGGCAGTCGCTCAAAAAAAATCTGCATCGCCCCAGGGGATTGGCACGATACAGGCTTGGCGGGTGTGTTGGGAACGGTTTAAGCGAATCGGACGAGTAGGAAATCGGACCTGGGTTCTACTCCGGTTAGACCACTGCGGAGCACCACCCAGCCTATCGGGAAGACGAGTTGCGGCGAGCCTTCAGGCGGGCGCGAACCGTCGAGAACAAAGCACCAGCCGATCCGACCAGTGCCAGAACAACGGTGGGATTCTCCGGAGAATCTGTGCAGCCGGTCTGGGCGCGAAGCGGGGCAGCAACCAATAGAAAGAGCGCCGACCATAGGAGGAACTGCACTGATTTGTTCATAATCGTCTCGACCTCGCCAATCAATCTACGGGAACATAAAGTGAATAGTCAATCACGTTCTCGGCCGCCCAGGCATGGGAGCCAGGGTCACATTGGCCCGCGGGTTCGAAGCGGGCGAATCGGCTCGCTTGCAAGTATCTGGAAATCCACCTTCAACTTTCGACCGTTAGTACACTCTTCGTCCGGCCCAGCGCGACTCAACTGGTTCTTGCGGTCCGCTTCTTCGTTGCCGCCGCGACCTGCCTCGGCTTGCGCTTTATCTCCACGGCCTCTCCCGCGCTTGATCGGCGCTGCAGGACGACAATTGCGGCGCCGCGCAGCCTGGCGACCTCAGCCTCATGCGTCGGTATCAGCTTCGGCCGAAGGCCTGCGAGGGTGGATTCTGAAAACGACTTTTCGATCACCGGAGCCAATCTCGGCCATGCTCCAACAATGTCTCCCGCAATCAGGATCACTTCCGGAGCGAGGGTCGCGGAGATCAGCCTCAAGCCCTTGCCAACGTACTCGGCCTGCTTGGTCAGGGCGGCAATCGCGTTTGCATCTTCTTCGCCCGCCAGCCGGAGCAGATCTTCGATGGTCCGCACTGCGATCTTTGGCTTGCTTTCGGCGTAAAACCGCAGCGCGGCCCTCGAGGAGGCGTACATCTCCCAGCACCCGCGCGCTCCGCAGCCACAGACGGGGCCGTTAATGTCCAGCGGAATGTGCCCGAATTCGCCGGCCATGTTGTGATCGCCGTAAATGATCTGGCCGTTGGAGAGAATTCCCGTGCCGATACCTTCGGAAATGGTCACCAGAACCGCGTTGCGCACGCCATCCATGCGGCCGAACCACGTCTCGGCCAGCAGGCAGGCGTTGGCGGCGTTGTCCATCTCGACCGCCATCCCGGTCCCTTTCTCGAAGGCCCCCTTGATGTCGAAATCCGGCCATCCCAGGTTGGGAGCGAAGCGCAGTCGCTGGGTTGCCGAATCGACGCGGCCCGGCAATGCGATGCCGACTCCCTCGAAAGAACGTTGCGCGTGATTTTCCTTCATCCGAAGCATGCTCTCGACGATCCTTGCAATCGTCTTCTCGGGGTCCGAGGTGACCGGCAATTGGGCCCGGGAAAGAAAGCGGCCGTTTAGATCCACGATTGCAACCGTGGCCAGCTTCGGCCGGATATCCGCGACCAGCATCACCAGGTCGTCGTTGAGTCCAACCATGGTTGGGCGGCGTCCGCGTGGAAGCCGCGCGGTTGCGCCTTCCCGCACCCAGCGCTCTTCAATCAACTGGTTCACAATCAGCGAGATCGTGCTCGGCTGCAAACCGGAGAGCCGCGAAAGCTCGGCCCGGGAGATTGGCTGGTTGGCCCGGATCACCTCCAGCACCACGTCGCGATTGATGTCTCTGGCGATCTCGCTGGAGGCAAGGCGAACATACGCAAGATCGACTCTTTGCATTCCACGAATCATGTTCTATCCGAACCCGGCATATTGCCGCTTGCGGCGATGCGGGCAGCACAAGTTGTTTTCTTCGCTGCCATCACTATATCGCGCTGGAAAATGCCGAAAAACATAGACATACCGTCCTTGCTGCTCTGGCCTACCAATCCGTCAGGGTGCCGTCGAGCTTGCGTGCGACCGGCAGGTAGGCCCGCTGATAGGGATACTTTGCCGCCAGCTTCTCATCGATATCGACGCCCAGGCCGGCAGCATCTCCGGGAACCATGTAGCCCTCGCTGAAGCTGTATTGGTGCGGAAATACCTCGTCGGTCAGCTGGGTATGCGGCATGTGCTCCTGGATGCCGAAGTTGTGGATGGCCAGCCCCAAATGGAGCAGTCCTTGCCGTTTGCATGCGTATAGACCAGCACCCCCTGCCGGCTCTTGCCTCCAAGCAGGTTGTAGACCGGCGTATTGAGCGCCTTGCCCTTGATGTCCCACAGGGCGACATCGACGGCCCCAATCGCGGTCATGGTCACCGGGCCCCGCCGCCAGTAGGCGCCGCGATACAGGTACTGCCAGATGTCTTCGATGTTGAACGGATCGCGGCCAATGAGGCAGGGAAGAACATGCTCCGTCAGATAGCTCGCCACCGCAAGTTCGCGGCCGTTAAGGGTCGCATCGCCCAGGCCGTAGATGTCTTCGTCGGTGTAGATCTTAAGCGTGACAAAATTGCGGTCAGGCGAGCAGATTATCAGGCGTGCGTCCGTGATCTTCATAATGGATTTACCGGGGTGATTTCGATGTAGTCTACCGGAGCGGGTTCCTCGCCGTCCGGCGTGCCGCGCAGCGTCAGCGTGTCGCCAGGCGCCAGAGCAATACTCGGAACAGTGAACCTTGTGGAGGTGTGGCCGTCGAGTTTGCTGCTCGGCAGCGAACCATCGGCCTTCCAACTTGCGACCGGCTTGCCGTCGAGCAGAAGCTGATAGCTCGACTTGCCGTGGTTGAGGTCAAAATACTGCACGGCGATGCTATAGGTCCCTGCAGGCCGGTTCAGTCGCGTAGTCAGTGAACATACAGGCGCGCCGCTGCAAATGACGGCTTTGCCGCCGGATGCCGTCTCCCACGGCACTACGGCGACAGGTTTATATCCCACGGCCTGCATCGACTCCGCTTCAATCCGGTTCGGGTAATGCCCAACCCGGCCCTGACGATCGGGGATACCGGACATTTTGAGGAACCATTCCGTGACCGCGTCGCGCCATACGATCGCATGGCCGGCCTGGTAGGTAAACAGATCGAGAGTCTTTTCAAATCTCTCCTCGTCGATCAAGCCCTTCAATTTCGTCCACTCCACCGCGTACGTTGCTGCCGTCTTCGCGCTGTCGTAGTGTGCGTCATAGATATGCTGGATCACCGTCTTGCCGGAGTGCAGCACATGGGTGTACGGCACGTGATGCATGAAGAGAAGCAACTCATCCGGACACGTCGCCAGCGACTCATACTTCGCCGCGAGCTGCGGCGGATACTGCCCGATGTATCCCGTCCCGGTTGCGACAGTGCGGTCCATCCCCACGCCGTTGTGGTCGGCGCGAATCCACTGCCCCCAGCCGTTGCGCTCGGCCGACTCAATCCCCGGGCCGTAGTGCACGCCGATGATGTCAGTCAGAGTGCCAAGCCCCAGGGGTCCGGTGTACTGCTCGTAGGCGTGCCATGACTCCAGCTGAAGCCGGTCCACGGTAGCGTCCACCCGCGGGTCGTTGCCAAAGGTCAGGCGCGTCCAACTGTCGATGATGGCTTCGGACGTGAGGTCCGGATTCCACGCGAGCTTGCCAAAGCCATACAGGTTCGCCATTGCCATGGGATGGTGCAGCCAGTTGTCCTCCAGCCCGACATTGACCACCGAAACGAATCCGCCGAGCGGCCGCCCGAAGCTCTTGCCTTCCACTATCTCCTTCACCGGCGTGTAGCGGTTGTCCGCGCGCATATCGGTGTCCAGCGCGGTCTTCCACATCGGCACCAGGAACACCATGTGGCGCTGTTGGCCAGTGTACTCCTGGGTCGTCTCGACCTCGATTGCCTCGTTGGTGTGCCGCAGCGCTGCGAACAGCGGCGAGACCGGCTCGCGCACCTGGAAGTCGATGGGCCCGTTCTTAATCTGGATCACAACGTTCGGTTCGAACTGGCCGTCCAGCGCATGGAAGTTGTCATATCCGGCGCGAGCGCGGTCGGCTTTCAGGTCCGTCCAGTCCAGGTGATGGTCATAGACGAAGCCGCGGTACATCACGATGCCGCCGTGCGGCGCCAGCGCGCGCGCCAGCACGTTCGCAGCCTGGGCCGGCGTCCGCCCATACTGCGAAGGCCCGGCGCGGCCCTCCGAATCCGCCTTCACCACAAAGCCGCCGAAGTCCGGGATCAGCCGATAGATCTCCTCCACCTTTTGCTGCCACCATGCTGCGACGGCCGGGTCGACGGGATCGAAGGTGGGCAACCCTCCGATCACTTGCGGGCTCGACAGATCCACCGCCAGCGACATGCGCACACCCCAGGGCCGAAACGCGTCCGCGATGCGCGCCAACTCCCGCAGCATCGCCGGATCGAGCGTGTGCAGATTCGCATTGACGTTGTTCACGGTGCATCCATTCAGGCCGATGGAAGCCAGCAGGCGGCCATACTCCGACACGCGCGCCAGGTCTTGGCGAACGTGTCCATCGTCGAAAAAGATCGAGCGCCCCGCGTAACCCCGCTCAATCGTGCCATCGAAGTTGTCCCACTGGTTTACCCAGCGGATGGGCGCGGCCGGCGACTCAGTATCGTTGACGAACGGCCGCTCCTCGGCGATCTGCTCCAGCAGATGAAACACGCCGTATAGCTCGCCGCGGTCATCCTTGCCTGCGACCATCCAATAGGTGTGGCCCGCGTCACGAACAATCTGCAACGAAAAACCCTCGTTCCGCAAGGACGGCAGCACGCTCCACGCAGGCAAAGCGGCATGAATTTCCTCGGCAGTGCCGATCACGATCGCATCGCCTTCGGCTACGCGCTGAGCCTGGGCAAGGTCCCGGCCCAGAATGCTGTGGACGCCGCGCCTGAGTTCGGCCGCGGCAGTCTGGCCAATCGGTGAGTCGGCGAGGGAAACCACTCGTCCGGGCATCTGGGCGTACTGCCGTCGTGCGGCATCCGGCAGCGGACTGTATCGCAGCCAGCCATTCGCGCCCGTCTCCGCGTTGCCCAGGCTGGCAGTAGCAAGCAGACCGGCGAGAATCAGCTGGGTACGCATCTCAGTGGGGAAGTCCCTGCGTTCCCCATCCATCCTCATTTTATTGTTGACGCGAACTTTATTCTGATCGGATTGGCCTGTCAAGCCGCGCACGCGCCCTGTATGGGGCTATTGGTTTACGCCGCTCGCGAGGTATCCGCCGTCTACGACCAGAATCTGCCCCGTCACGAAGGAGCTTTCTTCGGAGGCGAGATACACCGCCGCTCCCGCAATCTCGTCGGGCGTGCCAAAACGCCGCATTGGCGTTCGCAGCAATTGCTCCTGTCCGCGACTGGATTCAATGATGGAGCGATTGAGTCCGGTCGGGATAATGCCCGGCGCGATCGCATTGACGCAGACCCCGGTTTGCGCCCATTCCACCGCCAGCGACCGCGTCAGCGCGCCCACCGCCGCTTTGCTGGCGCCGTAAGCAGCAACCTCCTGGAACCCCACGAAGGTCGCGAGCGAAGCCATATTAACGATGCGCCCATAGCCGCGAAGCAGCATCGACCGGCCAAACACCTGGTTGGCGTATAAGGCGGATGTTCAATCTTTATTTCTATAGAAGTCCCTAACAGGACTTGTAGCCATCAACATCTTTGAAGTCAACGATATACTGCGAGCCATCCGCCAGAGTAACTCCCGCGCCGATCACTGAACCGGAGGGCATGACGTCCATCAAATCGATTTGCCGCAACGGTGACAACTCTTCTTCTGTCCATTCTGTGTTGTCGGTCTTGTGCAACATAACGGAGATCATCAATTCCATGGCTGGGTTTTTCGTCACCCGCTTGCGATGAGCAAACAACACAGTGCTTTCGCATGCTTCGGCGTTGAAGCCGGAATGAGTCCGGCTCTGAAGGTCATCCCAACCATGATAGGCAATCATCGCCAGTCTTCTGCCCGGGATAGAAGCAGTGAGCACCTTTCGTGCTCCCTGTTCAAAACGTTGCACCTCTGCTTTCTTCCCATCTATGTGCGGCAAACCGAAATGGCCAAGAGTCAATTCGTGTTCGAACGCCAGTCGGCAACGGTCAACCCGGATGACACCGCCGGGCACGGTGATTTCCGCAAGGTCAATGATGTAACCCACTCCGTTATTCGGCGGCTTGCGCATAAGCAGTTGCCTATAGAGGATGCCATTCCGGACCCCATTGAACAGAATGCTCTGCGAAGTAGAATACTCAGCTTTCTGCGAAGCCGTGTTGCCAACGGCGCGACCTGTGAGGTAAAAGTTGATGTCCGCGCCCCGCAAATCACGCGGATCGAAACTGCGGAAACTATATTCCTGCGATGTCCCGCCCTCCGGATTGTGGTCTTCCCACGGAAAGTGCGTGTTGAAGACAAGTTTCGAGTAGTTGTGGTCATCGTCGTAGACCTTGCCGGAGATGATCTCTGAGGTGCCGCTGCTTCCGTGATTAACCAAAGTCAAGCCCGGCTTTTCCAGGACCGTGCGTATGGAGTTCCCGCCAAGCGCAGCCCACATACCATCGTTTTCCTGGGCGGTCCAGAAGGGCGAATCTTCTGGCAGCGCTAAAGCTATAAACGGAAGGAACATGATGAAAGGGCTGGCAGGGCAGCTGTAATTCTGAATTGCGAATTCGCGGTGGCCGTAAAAGCCGAGGCTGGGAATATCGTTCTCGTAAAAATCCGCGCGAGTCGTGAATTGGAGGATCGAACCGGAGCAAAGCCGTCTCGCCCAGCCAGGATCAATCGGCGACTTGGATTTGAGCATAAAGGACGCCGGGAACCCGCCGGAGATCCAGAGCCGGTAACAGATACTGCGGGCCCACATGTTGATGTAACCATTGCGCGCAAAAAACAACGGGTAGGCTTCGAACAATTCGTTGAAGCTCTTTTCTAGTACAGCGGCAATTTCGGGATAATGTTCATCGCCGAAAGCGCGGTTCCAGATTGTTCCGTAAACCACAAACAGGCTGATGGTGTAGTAATTGTAGCTTTGTTCCAGGTACCATCCATTCCCCGCATGATAGGAGGCAACCCACAGAAGATGGCTCTTCAGCAGTTCGTCATCGATCTCATATCCGTTCTTCTTCAGAAACGAGAGTGCGCAAATATTAAATAGCCGCCAGTTATTCTGGGTGGTGCGGCGATGTGCCCATTTGGAGATCGTGACCGCCATCTCGTCGCGTTGTGTCTGAGTCAGGTATGGCCATAGCACATCCGGCATCAACAGCATCGTTTTCGTCCAGCCGCCGAATTCACACGTGAACTGATAGGTTGCATCAGGCAGTTCTTCCGGCAATGGCAGGCTATTGGCATGGCCCGGTGTCATGGCGTTATAGAAATGATGGCAGTAGTAGTCGCGCAGCTTGAAACCACTCACGCTGATATCCGGATCGACGTGAATCAGTGGTGCGGCGAGATTGAAGGTCCGCTCGAGCGCCTCGAATTGGTGTGAGCGCGTGCGCCATGCTGGATCATTGGGCTGCGGATAGGACTTGCCAGGGACGAGCGGGAAGACGATGGGCGAGTCGAATGATTTCACGTGTTTGAATGCGCGCCGCAATACGTACTGGGCGCATTCAATGTAGTGCCGCCTCGCCATCCCTGTCAGCGGGCTGAGCGTGACATCGGGATCTATCACTTCAAATTTGTCGGACTTCATCGTAACTAGCTGCCTTTCACATCTACAGTCAGATGTTTTATACCTTTGCATCCTGTCGACTCGGTGGTTGCAGGCCGTAGTCGGTTGACACTGATTGTCTTCATATTCGTCAAGTATCAGATTCCACGGTCATGCCGCCGCTTAGCTCTACGGTTGGCTGAGCGAGGGCCAAACTTCAACATGTAGCACCGCACAGATTGCCTGAGTTGGTGGGGTGCAACGGAGGTTGTGTCAATTGAATTCATAGTTTTTCTATCGGAGGCTGAACATGATGCTGTATGACACCTGAATTATGCACAAGGCCGTTTGGGGACCCCTGAGAATCCTGGTTTAAAGTAAAGCGTTCCCTTCAGATTGACGCTCATGATCTCGTCCCAGTCCTCGTCGGAGCACTCCAGCGCCGGGACCCGCTTCGTGACCCCCGCCGAATTGACAAGAATGTCTACGTCGCCGAGTTCCGACACGACTCGGTCATGCAGCGCCTGCAATGACGACCGTTTGGCGATGTCCGTGGTAATGCACAGCGTGGCCCGGCCGATTTCTTCAATCTCGCTGGCGACGGCATCCACCGCGTCCTTCGATCGCGAGGTGGCGACGACGTCCGCTCCGGCGCATGCCAAACCAAGCGATATGGAACGGCCGATGCCGGATGTTCCACCTACGACTACTGCTCGCCTGCCGCGGAGATCGAACATTTTCTGACGCTTGCCTCGATACGAAAAGGAAATTGTACGCCCAATAGAGTTGTACGCCAATTAACTTCGACCGTCATTTAATATATTGCATGGAGGTATTTCCGGTGTCTCCGCCGCGAACCAATTGCCAGTAATCATGGGGACAAATGCCAGATTCCAGCTTGGTATGGAATTGGAAGAATATCCAGACAATCTCCTGATGTGGCGTCCTCACGCGTCGATGTCCATTGCGTTGCACCACAATTGCTGCGAACTGATGCGATTCCGTTGGCTACGTCAGCGATCCTCGAGTGGGTTCTGCATTCTTGTTGGCCGCGAGTTGCGCAATGACAGCGTCCGCATCATAGACGCATCCTCCCCACACCCCTCCGCTCGCCTGCACCAGCGCCGCCCAGAGCCGTGTATCGTCCGGCAGGGCGGGATGCGGAGCGAGGTCTTCGCGCGGGCTTCGGGCCGCCAGGCGGACCGCGCCCTGCTGCGGGGAGAATCGCTCTTCTCCTTCCCCGATAAGGTCGACCGCGCCGCGCAGCGCGTTCCGGTCGATGACGATCTCGATCTTGTCTCCGTCCCTCACGCGGCCGATTGGGCCGCCGGCCAGCGCCTCTGGCGAGATGTGGCCGATACAGGCGCCGGTCGACACTCCGCTGAAGCGCGCATCGGTGAGCACGGCAACCTGCTTGCAGTAGGCAAGGCTCTTGAGGGCTGCGGTGATCTGGTAGATCTCCTGCATCCCAGCTCCCGCGGGGCCGCCACAGATCAGCACCAGCACATCCCCAGGGCTGATCTCGCCGCGCTTGATGGCAGCGATCGCAGCTGTCTCGGTCACAAAGACACGAGCCGGTCCGGCATGCCGGTAGATGTTGTTCGCATCGATGAGCGAAGGATCGATGGCGGTGCTCTTGATGACGGCTCCCTCGGGCGCGAGATTGCCGGTGGGGAAGCAGATAGTCGACGTAAGTCCCCGCTCCCGCGCCCGATCGGGCGAAAGAATCACATCGTTGGCGTCGACATCATCCAGCGTGCTCAGTCTTTGCTTCAATGCTCTGCGTCGCTCGCTCTGCTCCCACCAGTTCAGATTCTCCTCGAGTGTCTCCCCGGTCACAGTTCGCACTTGGCAATCGAGCAGCCCGGCACGGCGCAGGTGCAGCATCACCTCCGGCACCCCGCCGGCGAGGAAGACCTGAACGGTCGCGAAGTTGTTCGGTCCATTCGGCAGCGCATCCACGAGCCTGGGAACCTCCCGATTAACCGCGGCCCAATCGGCTGCCGACGGACGCCGCAGTCTGGCCGCGTGCGCGATGGCGGGAACGTGCAGCAGCAGGTTCGTCGACCCGCCGAAGGCCGCGTGCAACACCATGGCATTGCGGATCGCGGCGTCGGTGATCACGTCGCCGGTTCCCAAGCCAAGTTGAGCCATGCGCAGGATTGCGCGCGCCGAGCGCGCGGCCGCATCGAGCCATATCGCCTGCCCCGAGGGCGCCAGCGCCGTGTGCGGCAGCGACAGTCCGAGTGCCTCGGCCACTACCTGCGACGTAGCAGCCGTCCCCAGAAACTGGCAACCGCCGCCGGGCGTGGCGCAGGTGCGGCAGCCAATCTCGGCGGCATACTCAAGCGTGATTTGGCCTTGCGCGTACCGTGCCCCGATGGACTGCACTTTGCCGGCATCCTCGCCGCTTTCAGGAAGCAGAGTGACACCGCCCGGAACCAGGACGCTGGGCAGCTCGCCCGACGATGCCAGCGCCATCATCATTGCCGGCAGTCCCTTGTCGCAGGTCGCCACGCCAATCACGCCCTTCCGTGTGGGCAGCGAACGCATCAGGCGCCGCAGGACCATCGCGGCATCGTTGCGGTAGGGCAGCGAATCCAGCATCCCGTCCGTGCCCTGGGTTCGGCCGTCGCAAGGATCGGTGCACGCGCCGGCAAATGGAATGGCGCGCCGGCTCCGCAGCTCGCGGGCTGCCTCCGCCACCAGCAGCCCGACCTCCCAATGTCCGGTGTGGAAGCCAAGCGCAATGGGAGTTCCGTCGTGCGCGCGCATTCCGCCGTGCGTACTCAGAATCAGGAATTCAGGGTCGAGCAGACGCGCCGGCTCCCACCCCATGCCTGCATCCTGGCTAAGCCCGAAGAGATTGCCCGACGGCTGTGTCAACAACATCTCTGCGGTGATCGGCAGTGCCCCGTCCGGTCCGGGCGCATGCGTCCCGACTTCGTTGTATGCCGAATGGCTGCTCTCGAAAACCTGTTCTGCAGCGATCGCATTGCCTGGGTTGACGGTCATGGTTTGGGCAGGCCTCACGGATGAGTGTAGCGCCGTATGTTTGCCAGGAAACTCTCTCGCGGGCGGATGGAGTCCCGGTGCGGACTCAAGCTAGCCCGAAGGTGTAGGGTGCGCGCTGCGGCCGAGAGAGCAGCGCGTTGGCCGCAGCATCGCCCATGAATCGCTCTTTCTGCGGATCCCAATGCAGCCTGCGCTTTGCTTTCATTGCAATGTGGTGCAGCAGGCAGGTCGAGCAGGCGCGATGCCCCATCTCCACCGGAGAAATCGGCTGCTGCCGCGAGCGAATGCAGTCGAGCCAGTTGCGATGCTGCTCCTTGCTGACATATAGATGAATCTCATCCGGGCCGATGACCGAATCAAGAATTGCGGGATCACTCGCATCCAGGCCTGTCTGCTTAAGCCGCGGATTGGCGGACGCACCGCTCGTGGGGTCACTGGCCGTCACGTTCTCGGTGCGAGTCACGAAGATCCAGCCTTTACTGCCGTAAAACTTGATGCCGTTGGGAAAGTCACCCGAGATGTCCATGGTCACGCCATTTGCATAAATCGCGTGGGTCAGGAATTTGCCATGGACGTTCCAGAGTCCATGCGTGGGGAACTCCGCCGTACCCCATATCTCAACCGGCCCGGTGTACTCGGTATTCATCCCCCAGTGAGCGCTGTCCACATGGTGCGCTCCCCACCCCGTGATCATTCCCGCTCCAAACTGTTCGCACCGCAACCACCCCGGCCGATCGAACCCACTCTGCGGATGCACGCGCATCTCCGTGTAGTAAACCTCCGGCGTCGATCCCAGCCATGCATCGTAGTTCAGGTTTTTCGGCACCGGCATCGGGGGCGCGTCCGGCCCGGAAGGATCGCCCGGGAGTCCGATCTCCACATGCTGCAACTCTCCAATGCGTCCATTGCGCACCAGTTCCGCCGCATACCGGAACTGCACCGTCGATCGCTGCTGGCTGCCGATCTCGAGGATCCGGCCCGACGCCTGCACCGTATTGCTGAGATATCTCCCCTCTGCGATCGTCAGCGACGCCGGCTTCTGCAGGTAGACATCCTTGCCGGCCTTCACGGCTGCGCAGGCCACGATCGCGTGCTGGTGATCGGGCGTGCTGATAACCACCGCGTCGATATCCTTGTTTGCCAGAAGCTCGTGGTAGTTTTGGTACCCCGCGACGCCGTCGTAAGGCTTGCCTGCCTTCTTCGTGTAAGTATCGTTGATCAGCGCCTTCCCCGCCTCAACCCGCTTCGCGTCCAGATCGCACACCGCCATGATCCGTGCGTCGTCGTACTGCCAGATGCCCGGCAGGTCGTGGACACGCGAGATGCGTCCTACCCCGATTGCGCCGACGTTGATTCGCTTGCTTGGAGCCATCTGCCCCAGCACCGACGCCGGGACGATAGTCGGAAATCCGACTGCTGCAGCCGCGCCCGCCGCAGTCTTGACGAAGCTGCGCCTGGAAATCTTTGCCACCCTATTCATGCCATCACCCCTGAATGTAGGCGTGCGTTGCGCTCTGCTGCGCGCGGATCACCAACTCTGCCGCCAGCAAACACTGTTGCTGGTCCTGTGCCGTGTGTGTTCGGTTCACGACGTCCGAAATGAACTGCGGCCCGAACGGCAGCGTCAGGTTATTGCAGTCGATATACCGCGCTTCCTTAGCATCCACCACGAACAGGTGGTTGCCGCCCTTTCGTCCGGCGATGTCGGCATATTTGCGCAGTTCCATATAACCATCTGTCCCCAGGATGAACAGCCGCCCATCGCCCCACGTTCCCAGCCCATTCGGAGTAAACCAGTCCAGCCGCACGTAGCCAAAGCCGGCGTTTCCGCGCAACATCAGGTCGCCAAAATCCTGGAATTTTGGGTGATCTTTGTGGCGAATGTTTGCCACCTGCGATGCCACCACCTCCGCCTTCGTGGAGCCTGTGTAGAACAGAAACTGGTCGACCTGATGGGAGCCGATGTCGGTGAGAATTCCTCCATATTCTTCCGGGTCCCAGAACCACTCGGGCCGGCCCGATCCTCCGCCCGCATCGCCATGCCCTTGATAGATCTGGTGCGGCGCAATATTGATCGTCTGGATCACCTTGCCAATCGCCCCTGCCTGCACCAGTTCGCCAGCTTTCACTGCAGCCTTCACTTCAAGCCGCTCGCTGTACATGATGGCGAAGGTCCGCTTGGTTTCGGCGATCGTCGTTCGCACCTCAGCCAACTGCTCCAGCGTCGTCACTCCGGGCTTGTCGCTCAGATAATCTTTGCCATGCCGCATCACGCGGACGCCCAGCGGCGCGCGCTGGTTCGGAATCGCCGAACTCAACACCAGCTGGATCGAAGAGTCGTTCAGGACCTCGTCCTCCGACTTGGCCTCCTTTGCCTGCGGATAGCGCTTCAGAAACGCGATTCCGCGCTCAGGCTCTGCGGCGTACACGCTCACCAACACTCCGCCTCCGCGGATCATCGCATCCACCATGCCGTAGATATGGTCGTGGCTCATGCCTGCCACCGAAAACCTGACGGAGTAGGCCGGCCTGGCATCCACACTCTGCACAGGTTCAGCAATCTCCTCCACCATGCTGCCTGCGAACGGAGACGCCCCGAATGCAGCCGCCGGCCAAGCGGAGGAAAGGCTTGCGGTCCCCATCGTCTTCAGAAACGAACGTCGATCGAATCCATCCATCGGCAGGTTTCCCTTCGGCCGCGCCATCCGTGCGTTTAATCTGCCATTGCGCGCAAATCTATCCCTCTCACGCGCGTCGCCGTCAGCATTCTTCGCGCGCCAAAGTTTATTGGCCACGACTCTACGGCATCCTGCACAGAATTGGCAAACGGCGCGCCAACGGCCGACGATACTCAGCCCGGATCGGTGTAGCTGCTGGCAAATCCATCCCTGCAGGAGCGCAATGTTGCCTAAGCGACGTTCAGCCGCGACCAGGGGTCGACCCACTGGCTTCCGAAAGCAAACCCAGCGACGCAAACCCTCCTGCCGGAAGCAAACCAGTGAGATTCCTACGGTGCCCGGAAAAATCAGGGAAGGTTCCAGGAAACAGCTGCCGGCTCAACCGGTCGATGCAACACTGGGAGCGGCCGGGTCCGGTTCCGCGACTCCGATTCGACTGACTCTCATCGCCTTGAGAAATAGCCGGCTGGCCCCTGCCAACGGGCGAAAATCAGACATAAGTCCCAGCCTTGGGAAGAACTTGGCCGCTCTTGGAGCGTTTTGCAGCCGGCCGCGGAGAACGCCAACCCTGCAGGAAGTCCGGCGTCTGCCCCTCCCAGCGAGTGCTCAGATCGCGGATCAACCCCGTTCCGGGGGCCGGGCCAAATTCCTCTGAAATAATAAGTTTGTGAAGCGAAGTTAAGGAATATAAGTCCGTAGAATGGCCGATTCTCGCATCGACGGAGGGTGCGCTTTTCTCTACAAAACACAGAGAATACCTGCAGAAATACCAAAACAGAAGATTTATCTTCAAAAACCGCTTGACATTGCCTAAGTGGCACAGATAAAGTTCGCGTCGCATAAAAATAGTTAAGTGGCGTGTCGTGAGCCGGATAGCGTCCAGGCTCGCGGCTCCGCCTTTGGAGGAAAGCGATGAGCCGAATGTCGATGGACAATGCGAGCAAGCAGGCCAACAAGCTGAATTGGGTGATTGCGTTGGCACTGATGTTCTGTGCAATGGCTGTATCAGGTCCGATGGCCCATGCCCAGGTACTCTACGGTTCGATCACAGGGACCGTCACCGACGCCAGTGGCGCGGTGATCCCGGCCATCACGGTCACGGTTACCAACCAGGGTACGGGCGAAGTCCGGACCACGAAGTCCAACGATCAGGGCGCTTACAACGTCCTCGACGTGCTGCCGGGTTCTTACACCTTGTCCATTGCACAGAGCGGAGGCTTCGCGGGGTACGAGCAGAAGGACATCCAGATCGAAGTCAACCGCCAGGTGCGTGTCGACGTTACGCTGCATACCGGGACGGTCTCTACCGAGGTCACGGTGACCGAGGCAGCGCCGGAACTGCAAACCGAGTCGGGGGAAGTCAACGCCGAGATCAGTCAAACCGAGATCGCCGAACTGCCGATCACGTCCAGCCAGGGCCGTAGCTACCAAGCCCTGTATACCCTCATTCCCGGTGGCGCGGCGGTCGGCGAGCAGAACTCGACCGCATCCAATCCGTCGCGTGCCGAGTCCGTCAATGTCAATGGCACCGAGTACAACGGCAACACTACGCGCATTGACGGCGCAATAAACTATTACGGCTGGCTGCCTTACCTGATCGCCTACGTGCCGCCGGCGGATTCGATTGAAAACGTCAGCATTACCACCAACTCTTTTAGCGCCGAGCAGGGCCAGGCGGGTGGTGCATCGATCAAGATCACCACCAAGAGCGGAACCAGTCAATTTCACGGCTCCGCGTGGGAGTACTACCAGGACGCAGCATTCAACGCGCGGGCCTATACGGCAACCCAGGCATCTCTGATCTCCGTCTTGGATCCTACCGGTTCGGTTCCCAAGAACGTCTTCAATCAGTTCGGGTTCAACATCGGCGGCCCGGTTTACATCCCCAAGATCCTCACCGGCAGGAAGAAGCTGTTCTTCTTCGATAACTTCGAGCGCACCACACGGCGTCAGTTGATCAGCGGACTGCTGACCATCCCGGACACCAACATGATCAGCGGCAACTTCTCTGAGGCGGCTTCGAATACTACTCTCTACGATCCGGCCCCGACCGTTCCTTCAAGCCAGTGGTATACGCCTACGACCGCTTGCCCTGCTCTTGTCTATACGAGCGGCTACCTGAATTATCAATGCCGGCCGAGCTTCACCCAGGAATACGGGGAGACGGGATCGAACGTCAATACAATTCCGTTATCGCGCATCGCGTTCGCTTCCTCGACCATGATCGCCAACCTGGCGCCTCTCGCTAAGGCCGTCGGGACCCCCACCGCCAATCAGATCGCAAGCCAGATGGCGAACGACTACAACGGCACAGGAACGTTGGCCTATAACCGCAACACCAACGACGCGAAGATCACCTACGTTCCCACCGAGAACACCCAGGTTTTTGGCAAGTACAGCATCGAGCCGTTCAGCGTCACCGACCCGCAGCAACTGGGAGCTGCCGGCGGCGGAACGTTTGACGGCGGCCAGCCCGGCGCGGCAGCGGGCCGCATCCAGAATGTGGGCCTGGGCATGAGCCATGTCATCACCGCCCACCTGGTGGTGGACGCCGACGGCGGCTACACCCGCCAGGTTACGGGTGCGCAATCGGCAATCGACATCGCTGCCGGCGACTACGGCCTGAACGTATTGAAGATTCCCGGCACAAACGGCATCGGGCCAAACTATGTAGGCCAGCCGGTCTTCAGTTTTAACAGCACCTTTGGTTCGTTAGGCAACGCCAATACCGCCAATCCGTTCCTCTTCCGCGACAACCAGTTTACCGCCGACGTGAACCTGAACTGGATCAAGGGCAGGCACACAACCAAGTACGGCTTCACCTACTACCACTTCGACCTCAACCACTTTCAGCCGACCAGCGGCGGCGGCGTCCAAAATGTTCGCGGCGGTTTCGTGTTCCAGGGCGGCATGACGTGCACCGGCACCGGCTCCTCATGCCCGGTTACGGCCTACAACGCACTGGCCGACTTCTTGCTCGGCCTGCCCAACAACGGATCGGGAAATGCAATACAAAAGGCGCAACAGGTCTTCAACCCCAATGCCATGCGCTGGACTGAGCTCGGTGCCTATGCACAAGACCAGTGGTCGGTTACTCCGAAGCTGACGATCGACTACGGTGTTCGCTTCGAGTTGTATCCGGCGGCTTATCGCGACCACACCGGCGCCTCCATCCTCGATCCCACCCTCCCGCAGACGGCAAACGTGGAGATCGGCGGCGTCAACGGCAACCCGGAAAACGCCGGCGTGAATATGGGCCACGGCTTCTGGGCTCCGCGTCTTGGCATCGCCTACCGGATCACCGACAAGATAGTGTTGCGCGGGGGCGCCGGCCTCACAACAGATCCCGACAGCGAGCGCTACTTACGCGACTCGTTCCCCTGGGACCTGGACCCGAACTACGCTGGAACAGGCACCGGGACCATCGCGGTCGATCCGGTGAACGGAAACGCGGCCATGCCTCTTACCTACGGCATTCCCGTGCCGACAATTCCCAATTACTCGAGCGGCTTTATCGGACTGCCCGTCTCCGGAGGGACCACCACGGTCCCGAAGAACTTCCGCCGGGGCTACCTGGAAAGCTGGAACCTGTTTCTGCAGCATGACCTGGGTCACGATTACGTGTCCAACATCGGCTATGTCGGAAATCATTTCGTCCGCCAGCAGGCCGGCGTCAGTTTTTACAACGCGGCGCCGCTGCCGAGCGGTGCAACCCCCTGCATGGCCAACGGTCAGTACAATCCTTCCACTGGGCTGACTGGAGCATGCAGCGGCGGCTTCCAGGACAACACCATCTTCAGCCAGGAGTTCTGCAAGGGAACCAGCAACTGCTACAACTCGGGCGGAGTCAACGTCAGCGGGCCTGTCTTTAGCTCCATGTACGACGCGTTGCAAGCGCAGTTGACGCACAACGCAGGCAGGAATACATCCTTTGGCGTGGTCTATACCTGGTCGCACGCCTTCGCCTATGTGGAGAACGGCGCCGGTTCGGGCGCGTCCGGCACAACCTTCAATTATCCGGCGTACTACTACCTCAATAAGGCGACGGCCAACTACGACCGCACAAACAACCTCCAGATTTGGGGCATCTACCACCTGCCCTTCGGCTACGGCCAGGCCATCGCAAACCAGGGCGTGCTGGCGCAAATCATCGGCGGCTTCCAGTTGAATGGCCAGTTCAGCCACTTCAGCGGCGCGCCCTTCTCGGTCAGCGGGAACAGCAACGCTCTTGGCAACCTTGCGCCCGGCTTTGGCGCAACCTACGCAGAACTGGTTGCACCCTACGTGCAGGTAGGCGGCCACAACCGGACGTTTGGGAACAGCCTGATCTCCCAAGGCAAGCCCTGGTTCAATCCGGCCAGCTTTGCCAGCGTGGTCGAGCCCACTTATACCGCATCCCAAACGCCGGCCCAGATCGTACCTCCGGTCCTCCCCAACACCAGCCGGAACAACTTTCGCGGGCCCGGACAGTCGGTCTTCAACGCGAGCATCTTCAGGGCCTTCCACATATATGGCGAAAGCGAGTTCCAGATTCGCTTTGAGGCGTTCAATATATTCAACCACCCGCAGCTCAACAACCCGTCGACCTTAACCGTACCGTCGGCGGCCAATATCGCCGCCGGCAACTTCGGCACGTTCGGTCTGATCACCAGCTTCGGCAACACGCGAACGGTGCAGTTCGGTGGGCGGTTTAACTTCTAACCGGCGTGGCGCGCGTCCCCTCCGACGGCAACTCCTCACCAGCAGGTGGAGTTGCCGGTCGGAAAGAGGACTGTGCGATGAACACCATCCGGGAGGGCTGAGCGTCAGTTGGGGCGTTAACGCCCTGGCCTAGCCCGGATAATTCACGAAGTTTGAGACGCGAGAAGCCTCTTCTGCTACAAACATGTTATTGAGACAGTGTTTGCAGGAACAGGAGAGGCTTTCGCGTGATCGACTTTACCACGACAGAGTGT
>Ga0224555_1002193_pt1 | contig 23768 bp, 21 predicted proteins | sample 714S23034metaG_FD_180687 | JGI IMG/M metagenome (GOLD analysis project Ga0224555, IMG submission 180687) | Peat soil microbial communities from Stordalen Mire, Sweden - 717 S2 30-34 | ecosystem: Environmental > Terrestrial > Soil > Wetlands > Peat | place: Sweden: Norrbotten County, Stordalen...
CATCGGGAACCGCATCTCCGGCAACGGCGCCGATACTGAGGATGCCGCGACCTCCGGCACCACCGGCATCAACCTCTTCAGCACCGCCCCCGTCACCGGCACCGTGATCTCCGGCAACGACATCGACAGCGAGGCCATCGCCATCGCCTATAACGTCCCCTCCGGCCAGCTCAACGTCCACTTCAACGACCTGCCCCGCTCCATCGGCATCGACAACATCGGCGCCGGCACCGTCGACGCCACCGAGAACTGGTGGAACTGTGTCACCGGCCCCGGCTCCGGCCGCTGCGCCTCCGTCACCGGCACAGGAGTCACCACCACCCCCTGGCTCTTCGTCCCCGCCCCGGGCGACAGCAACTAACCGGAATAACAAACGGCGTCCCGAACCCCCAAGGCTCGGGACGCCGAATCTCCTCGCCGAAACCCTCCCGCCCAAACTCAAGGTCTTGGGAGTGTCTCCTTAGGAGCGAATGGTCCGCAGGAGTGAATCGTCCGCGCACGCGACGGCGCGAGCCGAAGGTTTGCCGCTTTTCCTGGATCACCGCACGACATCACCCTTCAGCAAAAAATCTGTCATCCTGAGCGAGCCTTCCGAATAGGTCGCGCCGCTTTTGGCGCGACAAACAATTCAGACGCGAGTCGAATGGACCTGCATTTGGACCGCGGGTAGAGATCCTCGGCCGCCTCCGCCCTCGACGGCCTCGCCGACAAGATCTACCCCCTGCGCATGAAGCACTACGGCGACCCGACCGCCGAGCAAAAAGTCCTCGACAAACGCTTCGAGAACGCCCACCTCGTCTCCAGCTTCTTAATCAGAGACATCACCTTCAGATAGGCAACGTTTCATTGTCATCCTGCGCGAGCGCCCGTCCCCGGCGCGCCGCAGAGGTACCTGGCTTTCCCACTGCCGCGGGCACGGGTGGACGCGCCTGCGGCCTAAACAGATTTCATCGCTTGACATTTCGGTACCACGCCTGCTCCAATCCTATAACTGAGCCTAACTTTGGGAGCCGCTGTCATGCGGATTGTTCCAGTTGTGATACCGGGCATCATGGGGAGCAGCCTACAGTACGATAATTACTCGTACAGTACTCCTTTGACATTATGGAGCAACGACATCCGTGAGAACTATGACCGGCTAATCAACTCTCCCGGCACGCTGGCCTGGAACAACAACCCCGCAAAGGCATCGCTGATCGAACAGTTCACCGTTTCAGCACGAATCCCGCTCTTCGCTTCTTCATTGCCGCTTAAGCGGGTTCCTATTTGGGGACGCGTCCTCGACTGGATTCACCATCACCCAACCCTCGCTTCGGCCGCCACAGTCTCTTTCGGCTATGACTGGCGCGCGCCGCTTAACGGGACCGCCAAACATTTGAGCGATCGGCTGCGAATCGAAGCGAACAAGGATGTTTCGCAGCCGCGAAACGCAGAAGAAACAAAGTTTTTAATAGTAGCGCATAGCATGGGTGGGATCGTAGCTATGCTCGCCCTGGGTGAGAAACTCATAGATCCATCGTGGATCGATCGCCTAGTCCTTATCGGAACCCCCCTGAGCGGTTCTCCCTCTGCGTTCAGCGCGGCGTGCGAAAAAGTGAACCTCCCATTCTTTACCGAAGTGTTCGGCTTCGTTCGGCGAAGCAATACCGTACTTTTCTACAAACATTTGCTCGAATGCATACGCACATTCCCCTCTATCTACGGTCTTCTACCTCCGGAAGAAGTTCCCTACCTATATTACGGACACAGCTCCCGTTCCAACCCCCTACGCGAAAATTCAATGCCTTCGGAACTCCAGACAATTGCGCGCCAGACGCGCGATACGGTTGAAAGGGCGTTCAACATTATTCAGAGTTGCGGGATTGACGTGCATTCGATTTACACCGAAGTCAATACAAACAAGAAAACGGAACTGGAGTACAGAGTTACTCCCCACGGCAATAATTATGGATACACAATCGAAGAGTGTATCGCTTCGACTATTTACGGAGACGGAACAGTTCCGAGCGATTCCGCACGTGGACCATCTAACCTCAAGCACCTTACAGTTGTAAATGTAGATCACGCATTTCTCTGTAACAATCCGACAGTAGTCGAGTGCTTAACAGCCCTCATACCTCAGGGGTCCTATGCTTCTTAACTATTTCCTTGGAAGGACGCTCCTTTGGCACGGGCAACCATTCTTGGCTCGGACGTGGTTCGATCGCACGGCTTCGGACTTTACCGGCACATTTGAACCGGACCCTGGTCATCTGATACCGGACGTGACGTTCAAACCGGCAGAACGAGGTAACCGTGAGACGGCGGTCGAACCGCTTTTATCGACGATAAGCAGACTGCCGGTGGGCATCGTGGGGATTGATACCAACGTTTTGGCACCCGGCTGCTACGAGGTAACCGTCAGGCGAGGCGGACAGAGCCTGATCGTTCCAGAGCTTGTCTGGGTCCTCACGAAGGAAGACTACTCCGCATTTGTCAAGGACGAACTCTCCGAAGAGCCCGCGGAAGAGCCAGTCGTCGGCGGGCAAGAGGAATTATCCCAGTATCTTGACGTAATAAAGAGAACCCGCTGGCCGGAGTCCGTGCTGGATTTCCAGCTCATATACCGCGCCACGGTTCCGTTCTCATTTGGCAGAATCGAGGCAATGGTTTCCGTCGTGATGGATGTCTTTAGATACTTGTCTATTTTTGGCTTCAAAACTGGGGCGCGGGCGACCATCTCCGTTGGTAATGAGACTTTCGAGCTAGGTATCGAGATCCCCCTAGAATTCCTCCTTCCTCAGGAGGTTCGAGAAGGGTTACACAACCCAGAATGCTCGGACTTCGTGCTACTGAGGGCCGCAAGGCCAGAGAATGAGAGCTTTGATTTTGATATCTCAGTTGAAAACCAGAAAGCACGGATCCGCATTCAGCATTCGATGCCCCAACTCGCCTACGCAGGTTAGACGTGCCAGGGTAAACGTAAGGATCGTCGAAGGCCTCGTAGCCTTCAGGCATCAGCGCGCTCGGCGACCCGTATGGGCGCGAACGATCACCGCCAGGCGTTCTTCCGGGCTGAGCGACTCAGTCTCTTTCAGCCGCTTCTCAGCGGCCGCAGTCAGCTTCAACCCCTCCACGGCGGTAATCGCAGCGAACTCCTCGCGCGCCAGCACGTAACGCCCGGGCGCTTTCCCGTTGCCGTTTGTCCGCTTCGCCATGACCTCAGTATATCGTCTCAACTCCCCCCGTGATTTTTGTCACATCCGCCGTCACGAACCCGCGGCATCCTACATCCAATCTTCACCAGGAGCGTGCCCCATGGATGCCCCCACTCTCATGAACAAGCTGATGGAAATCGAGCGCGCCCTCAGCCGCCACGACGAGTGCGCCGTCCGCAACCTCATCCTCCAGGCCCAGGACGGCGTCCTCACCCTCGAGCAGGAAAACGAAACCCTCGCCATCGAAAACGCCGGGCTCCGCCAGCGCCTCGACGACTACCGCCGCTCCCCCCGCAAACTCCTCGCCCTCAAGAGCACCTCCGTCGGCAGCCGCGCCCTCCCCGCCGAGGCCGCCGCACCCCTCACCCTCGCCGACGACTCCCCCGCCGACCCCCAAACCCCGGTCTGGCACACCACCCACTTCTTCTTCACCTGATTCCGAGAAGCGCTTCTCCACCTGAACCCACGAGCCGCTTCTCCACCTGAACCCGAGAGACGCTTCTTCATCAGATTCCGAGAGCCGCGCTTGGCGCGGCCCGGTAAAAGAGTGGGCCTTCAGGCCCGCGTTACCGCCCCTGAAAAAAGAAGGGCTTTAGCCCCGGGCTTCCAGCGCGCCGCGCCCATGACCTCCGTACCGTCCCGGCCTCACAATTCCCTTGCTCCAGTCGCGTAAAAACCCTAACCTAAGACAGGAAAGCTCTGTCCGTCCGGCTCAACACCCGGCTCGAACAGAGCTTTTCCATTGAAGGCGAACCAAGAGTCTCGCAAAGCGGTGCGAAGCAGGGTAATACGCGCAAGGTATTACCCACGCAAACCTGAAAACAAAGGAGATACAGAAGCCCACCCCCTGGGGGGTGGGGGTCGGGGTTCAACTCGGAAGAATCCGGCTCAAACTAATGAGCCCCGTTCTCCGTCGCCCGAACGAAGCTCTCCACATCGCTGTGAAACGCCTTCAGGGCATCCTCCTTGACGTAGATCATGTGCCCGGCCTCGTAGTAGTGGTAGCTGATGTTTTTCTGCAGCGAGGTCGGCATCGGGAGATGATGCATCTCGTACTCGCCCTCGAAGAACGGCGTCGCCAGGTCGAAATACCCGCCGCACAGCATCACTTTCATCTTCGGATTCATCTTCATCCGGTACGCGAGATCCGGCATCACGTTCGGCCCGCTCCAGTCGCTGCTGAAGCCCCGGAATCCCGGCATCCGGTGATGCATGTCCCAGTTGAAGTCGCCGCCCTGCCGGCCGCTCGGAAAGTACGTCTCCTGCGCGCCGTACTTCAGATCGCTGCGTAGATAAGTGTTGATCGCCGCGAGCCAGCCTGAAGTGATCGCGTCGCTCTGCGGATCGTAATCCGTCTCCGCGCTCAGCGGATTCATATCCGGACCCTGAAACCGCGTGTCCAGCCGCCCCACCGTCGTCATGTCGTCGAGCTTCAGCTCTTTTGAAAACTCGCCGCCGTTCACCCGCAGATTCGCCCGCATCAGAAAGTCGACCGGCAGACCTGTGTATCCGTGCAGCTTCTCCGCGACCGCCTGCTTCTGCGCATCGCTCAGCTCGCTGCCCTGCAGCAGCGCTTCCATATAGTCGGTCAGCGCGTACTTCTCCACCTCTTCAAGAAACGGCCCAAGCGCCGCAGGCTGACTCGACAGCTTGTGGAAGTAAAAAGCTGTTGCCGCCATCGTCGGCAGCGCCAGCGCATACGCCTGATCCACTCCAGGATTCGCTTCCGGCCCATCGATCGAGTTATCGAAGCTCAGGATCTGCGACAGCAGAATCACGCCATTCAGATCCACGCCCTGCAGATCCGCCGCCAACACCGCCGAACGCGGCGTCCCGTAACTCTCCCCAAAGATGTACTTCGGCGAGTTCCACCTGTCGTACTTCGTCAGGAACTTGCGGATGAAGTGGCTGAACGCCTGTCCGTCCTGATCGATTCCGTAGAACGCCTTCCCGCGATCCTTCCCAAACGTCCGGCTGAATCCTGTTCCAGGCGCGTCGATGAACACCAGATCGCTCGCATCCAGCAGCGAATACTGATTGCTGACGATCGAATACGGCGCAGCTTCCTGATGATCGGCATCCGGCAGCACGATCCGCTTCGGCCCAAACGTTCCCATGTGCAACCACATCGTCGCCGAACCGGGCCCACCGTTGTAGATGAACATCACCGGCCGATGCGTCGCATCCGTCGTGTCCTTCCTGAAGTACGCGACGTAGAACATCCGCGCCGTCGGCGGCGCTTCCGCCGGATCGGTCGGCGTCTTCACGCCCGAGTCAGGCAGAATGCTGCCGTCGAACCCCAGCGTTGCATCCTGCTGATCCGTCGCGCCCACCGTGATCGTCCCTGCAACCGCGCGATACGCGACCGCCTGTCCGCCGATCGTCACCGACCCTTCTGTGGTCGAATCGGGCGACCCGATCGTTGATGCCGCTCCCGGTTTCGCCTCACTGCCCCTCTCGCTCGGCTTCTCCTGCGCGATGGCCACGCAGGAAATCGTGCAGGCTGCTGCTACAAATAAGGTGAGTCTCGCGGCCCGGCTCCACGTACGCAAATCCATGTTCACCTCGTCATCTTCAGAATGCATCCGAGTATAACCGCACAATTCAAGTAAGTACCTGATTTGGCAGTGCCCCCAGAATTTCGAGGCCGGGCTTCGGAAAAGGCGCCAGATTCTGCCCCCGCACCCTCCATCCCCCCCGCCCATTCGCCCGCCGAAACGAATTGACGTGAGTTGCCGTCTAACTACCCACAAAGTTGTACTGCTTCGCCTGGAAGCTCTGCTCTGCCTCATTTGTAATGTTTTAAAGGGGTCCCCCATGCGTCTGTCCCTGATTCGCCAGCTTTCCGGCATCAGCTTCGCCGAATTTCTTTTCGCCAGCTTTGCCCTGCTTCTTTTCCCCAGCTTTGCCACGGCCCAGCAGCCCGCCAACCGCATTGCTCAGGAAATTGACTCCGGCACCACGGCCGCCCTGCCTGGCTCCGTGAATCCCCGCATCGCCGCAGCTCGCGACATCGGCCGGCTCGATGCCGCCACGCCCATCGAGGGCATCACCCTCTGGTTTCAGCCCACCGCGACTCAGAAGGCGCAGCTCGACGCTCTCGTCCAGGCCCAGCAAACCCCGGGCTCGCCCTCGTATCACGCGTGGCTCACTTCCGCCCAGTACGCCAGCCGCTTCGGCCTGAGTGATTCCGACCTGGCTCGGGTGCAGAACTGGCTCGAGTCCCAGGGCTTCAATGTGGTCCGCGTCTCCAACAGCCGCACCAGCATCGTCTTCTCCGGCACCGCAGGCCAGGTGGAGTCTGCCTTCCAGACCGAACTGCACCGGTACCAGCTCGGCGCGGAGACTCACTTCGCGAACGCCACCGATCTCGCCATTCCGTCCGCGTTAACCGGCATCGTTCGCTCGGTGGGCAACCTCGACGACTTCCGCCCCGCCCCCCAGTTCCGCCCATCGCCCGCCACCCTCCAGCCGTCCTTTACTTCGGGTCAGACCGGCGCGCACTTCCTCAGCCCCCAGGACGTCGGCACCATTTACGACATCAACGCCGCCTGGAATGCCGGCTATACCGGATCGGGCGTGACCATCGCCGTGGTCGGTCAGACGGAGGTCCCGGCCTCCGACATTGCAGCCTTTCAGTCCGCCGATGGCCTTACCTCCAAAACTCCCAACATGATCCTGGTGCCCAACACCGGAGCCGCTGCCGTTTTCTCCGGAGATGAAGCCGAGTCGGACCTCGACCTCGAGTACCTAAACGGCATCGCTCCCGGAGCTACCCTCGACTTCATCTACGTCGGCAACAACCAGAATGACAGCGTCTTCAACGCGCTGCAGTACGCCATCGACAACAAACTCGCCCCCATCATCAACATTAGCTACGGCGTCTGCGAACCCGACCTGGGCTCCTCCACCTACTCCGCCTGGGAAGGGGTCATGGAGCAGGGCGCAAGCCAGGGGCAGACCGTTGTCGCCGCCTCCGGCGACGAAGGCTCAACTGCCTGCTACGACCCGACGACCAACACCGTAACCGCCGCCATGGAAGTGCTCGCCGTCAATTACCCCGCCAGCAGCGCTTACGCCGTTGGCGTTGGCGGAACGGAATTCCCCGCTGCCGACGTCGCCTCATCCAATACCACCTACTGGAAATCCGCCAGTGGCAGCGACGTCGTTGGATCCGCGCTCTCCTGGATTCCTGAGCAGGCCTGGAATGACGACAGCGCCTCGATCGGGACACAATACGGCGCGCAATACGCCCTCTCCGCTGGCGGCGGCGGCATTAGTGCCAGCGGTTTCACTCCGCGTCCCACCTGGCAAACCGGCGTTCCCGGCATTCCCTCCGGCAACTCCCGCCTGGTTCCGGATGTCTCCCTCGCCTCCTCTCCGAACTATGCCCCCTACCTCTTCTGCACCAGCGATACAACTGCCTGGAGCAGCGGCCAAAAGGCCAGCTGTAACTCCGGCTTTCGCGATTCCAGCACGCAGGACCTGACCATCGCCGGCGGCACAAGCTTCGCCTCGCCGATCTTCGCCGGCATGCTGGCCCTCATTGCGCAAAAGGAAAGCTCCAGCGGCCTCGGAGTGGCCAACGAGACCCTTTATTCCCTGGCATCCAACTCGTCGACCTACGCTTCCGCCTTCCACGACATCACCAGCGGCGGCAACCAGTGCACAGCAGGTGGCTCGTTCTGCTCGTCTTCCGGAGCCGCGCAGTATGCCGCTGGCGCCGGATACGACGAAGCCACCGGTCTCGGCTCCGTCGACTTTAATAATCTGATGACCGCCTGGGCCGGTTCCTCCGGCGGTGGAGGAGGCGGCGGTGGCACAGGCAGCGGCTCTTTCAAGCTCTCTGCGGCTAATGTCAGCGTCACCCAGGGGAATTCCGGCACGTCGACCGTCAGCGTCGCTCCGCAGAATTCGTACGCCGGAACGGTCGCCTTCACTGTCACCTCCACCGGCTCGTTGGCCACGTACGGTTGCTACACCGTCGGCAACGCAGCCGTCACTGGAGCCACCGCCAGCACGACCCTGACCCTCTACACCTCGCAGAGCGCCTGCAGCGGCGTCTCGGGTGCACATGCACTCGCTTCGCGCGGCACAACAGGCATCGCCAAATCTCAGAACAGTTCGCCGTTCCGGAAGACAATCCCGATCGGCGCCGCGGCCTTCGCCGGACTGCTCTTCGTCGGCTTCAGGAAATCTCGGAAGGCCTGGACTCTGTTCACCTGTCTGATTCTGGTCACGATGCTGGGGTTCGCCGCCGGATGCGGCAGCAACTCCGGCAGCAGCACCACGAATTCCACCAGCTCGACCAGCACGGATGTCGCAAAGGGAAGCTACACAGTCAGTATCGTCGGCACGGACACCACGACATCGAGCATCACCGCAAGCACATCGCTGACCCTGACCGTGAACTAGTGCGACGCCCGGACGATCCGGGACCTTCGCGAAGCGGTCCCGCGTAAGCGGGACGACGGTAGAAGCCCCGGCCTTCAGGCCGGGGAACAGGTAGCTCGAAAAGTCTCCGCCTTTAGGCCCGGAAAACTTCAGTCGGTCACAGCACCAGGGTCAACGCGGCGTCAACCCAATTCAGGGCGGTTTAATCCGCCCCCTCACTTCGCCGACTCCTGCAACAGCTCCGCAAGATACTGCTGCCAGATCGCCGCCCGCGTGTGCGTGCCATGCCCGCGCGTCTCCTCCGTGATCGGCAGCAGCACAAACTTCCCCTTCGGAACGCGCTTGATCATCTTCGGCATAATGTCCAGCTCCGGCGGGTTAATGAAATCATCCGCTGAGTTCACCGCCATCACCGGCACCTGAATCTTCTCCAGATTCGCCGAAGGATCGTAGTTCCGCGACGAGTTGAACTGATACAGAAAATCATTCGCGTCCGTCGTTTTGGAATGCGACTCGAGGAAGCTCTTCAGATAGGCATCCGCCTGTTCCTGGGTCGGATACTGCTCCTGCATCTGCAGCGGGCTCGAGCCCATGATCAGCAGCATCTCGATCGAAGTCCGTAGTCCCGGCGGCTGCGCAGTGTAGTCTCCGTGACTCCACGCCGGATCATCCGTAATCGCATCCATCGCCATCTTGCGCATCATCCGATTGCGCCCCGCAATCTGCACCGGCAGGCACGCCAGCGGCATCAGCGCGTCGGCGAACCCAGGATACGTCTCCCCCCACACCCACGAGTGCATGCACCCCATCGACGTTCCCATCACCAGCCGCAGATGATTCACGTGCAGCCCCTCGGTGAGCAGCAAATGCTCCGCCGCCACCATGTCGTCGTAGTCGTAATGCGGAAAATGCGCGTGCATCCCGTCGCTGGGCTTCGACGACGCGCCGTGCCCGATGTCGTCGGGCAGAATGATGTAGTCCTTCGTCGCATCCAGCAGTTGTCCCGGCCCGAACAGCACCCCAGAAAAGTACGGCGCCAGGAACTGCGCTCCCGTTCCGCCCGTCCCGTGCAGGATCAGCACCGCGTTGTCCACGCGCCCCTGCGCATCGCGATGCGGCGCCCCCAGCGTCCGGTAATGCAGCTTCAGGTCCGCCAGCTGTTCGCCGGAGCGGAAATGAAAATCGTGCGCCACATAATCGCCCTGGGCCACGCCTGGCGTTTCCTGGGCGGGGCACGTCACCATGAGCGCCCAGGTCATCCCAAATTCCAGCGCCACAATACCTGCGAATCGCATCATCCCTGTAATTCCTCCTCGCGAGCGTCGCATCAGCATAACCCGAAGACTCCCGCACCCATCGCCTGCGACAAAATGTAGCGTCGGTTCAACGTCCCCCAGTGGGCCTCTCGTCGATGCGGAAAAACTGTCAAAAGTCGTGAGGAAAATCCAAAGTAATGACCCAGGAAAACAAATCACTTCCCCGCCATAACACCTCAATCTATTTGGCAGATCTGGTGGCTGGACTTGGTATCCTGATAATAGGGAGATAGAAAAGAAAATTTCCCCGTGCAGGTTCCGAAACACCAGGAAGGCTCGCCGCGGCGAGCCTTTTCTCTTGCCGGAACCTCCCACACTCGACTCGCACAATGACGCACACGAATGAATCAATCCCGAACGCGACCCCTTCAATCGCGATCCTCACTGCTCAATCACGCGCGTTAGCCATCTGACCCGCTTTCAATCAACTTCCCCCATCGCGAGCGTGATTGAATCAGTCACGCATGCCAATGAGTCACTCGCACTCGCCTCGCACCTGCCCCGCCCTCGGTCACTTACCCGTTGTCGAGATTGTCATCACCTCGCAACCTCTTCCGAATCAATCACCCTCCCGCACCGTGGGCCAGGGGGGGAGGGGGGTGCCGAAAGCCCATCTCGCATGGCGAGACGATTCCGCCGCTGACCGCTTCACCAGCTAACCGCTTTTTTAGCTGCTGCTCCCTGTTAACCAACTGCATGTCATCTCCGTATTACTCAGTGCAAATGGAATTCACGAGCCCGAGGTAAGACCATGAACACCGACGTAGTCGCCCTCATCGCAGTCTTCGGCACCATCAGCTTCATCACCTGGACCATCTTCTCCTCCGTGCGCCGCCTGCGCCTGGCGCGCACCCAGGCCGATGTACAAACCATCCTTCTCTCCCGCTTCGACTCCGCGCAGAACATGGCCGCCTACGTTCAGTCTGACGCCGGCAAGCAGTTCCTCCGCGGACTCCACTTCGAACAGGAATCGCCGCTCGCTCCCATGCTGGCCTGCGTTCGCTGGGGCATCGTGATCATCTTCCTCGGCGCTGCCCTGTGCATCCTGCGCGCCATGGGCGCCGTCGATTCCGACACCATCGTTCCCGGCGTGCTGGCGCTGGCGCTCGGCATCGCCTTTGAAGTCGCGGCCTTCGTCTCCTGGTACCTGTACCGCGCACTGGGTCTGGCGGAGCCCGAGAAGAATGCCTGATCGTCGGCCCGAAGAGGGAACCAGCGGTGGCTTTACAACGTAGAAAGGTGCATGGAACGCACGCCCGGAATCGTCAGTCTCGTCTTTGGAGACGCGCCAACCAGCGCTCTCGACGAGTCGACTTTCCGGCAGCTCTACGCCGCCACTGCACAGCCTCTTCGGGCCTACCTGCTGCATGTTTGCCGGCGTCCGGATGTTGCCGACGACCTGCTCCAGGAAACGTACTGCCGCTACCTGATGCACCGGCGGACCGACATGGATGATTCCCAGACACGCTCGTATCTGTACCGCATCGCGACCAATCTGCTGCATGATCGCGTGCGCAGTCGTGTCGACCTGGCCGTTCCCGAAATCCCTGAGCTGGGCGCCGCTCCGGATCTCGCCACGCGCCTCGATGTTCGTTCCACTCTGCGCCGGCTCAAACCCCGCGAGCGCGAACTGCTCTGGCTCGCCTATGTCGAAGGAATGAACCACGAGGAGATCGCCGCCGCCACCGGCCTCCGCCCTCTCAGCATCAAAATCCTGCTCTTCCGCGCGCGCCGCAAAGCAGCTCAGTTGCTGGCTCCGGCGCAGAAGCAAACGAGGTTCGCATGAAGCCGCTGCACTCGAATCTGGGGTCCCCGGCGACGGCTCCTGGTCGCTGGGGTGGCTGCGAACACACCTCCGACGTCTCCCGGGCGGTGCGCACCGGCTTCTGGCCCAGTGCTCTTCAGGAGCACGCGCAAACCTGCCGCGCCTGCTCAGAAACGCGCGCCGTGGCCGAGGCCCTCCTCCAGGAATCCTCGCGTATGCGCGCGGCCAGCCCCGCTCCCGATGCCTCCCGCGTCTGGTTCGAAGCCCGCCGACGCGCGCGCCTCCATCTCCGTCACCGCGCTCTCTTCTGGTTCCGCGCCCTGCGCGTCCTCACGGTGATCTACGTGCCCGCCATGCTCTTCTGGGCTCTCTCCCATCGCGTCGCTCCCGTGCGCGAAGTCTGGAAACCCTCCTTCCGCGCCGACTTCGGCTCGCTGCTCACCGGACCCGCCGAGATCTTCGCCCTTTCCGGCGTTCTCCTGGCCGCGCTCTGCATCTTCATGGGGTCGTGGTACCTCCTGCGCGAAGCGCGCACGCCGCTCCACCACACCTGACAACCACAACAAAATCCCTGGGTTGGCGTCCAAACAGAGGACGCAGTTCGCATCCAGCTTCGGTTTCTGCATCTCACCCCCCGGAGATTCCAATGCTGACGAAACGCATTCCTGCTCTTTGTTTCCTCGTCGCCATCGCATTCGCCGTCGCCTCCCTCGCCGCCTCCGCCCAGACTTCCATCGCCCTCAGCGGCTACGGAGCATTCAGCGGGACCACCACCGCCAACGGCACCGAGCAGAGTCCCGCCAACCAGGCAGGCGGCATCTTCGAACTCCGCCATATCTCCAACCCCATCTTCGGATTTGAAGGCACCTACTCCTTCAACCGTGCCAACCAGACCTACACCAGCGCGGCCACTGGCTGCCCCGCTTTCGGCTGCAGCATCTCTACCGAAACCGTCCGCTCCAACGCCCACGAAGTCACTGCCGGCTGGACCCCCTCGGTCCACATCGCCAACTTCCGTCCCTTTGGCGTCCTCGGCGTCGGCCTGCTGCTCGACGTGCCTGACAACAGCCAGGCCACCGTCGTCACAACCCTCCCAAACGAACCCCCCTGTCCCACCTCGGGCTGCACCACAACCACCACCTCCAGCACCAAAACCTCTTACAAGCCGGTCTACGTCTATGGAGCCGGCCTCGACTGGGGTCTCATCCCCCATTTCGGCCTCCGCCTCCAGTACCGCGGCAACCTCTATTCCGCGCCCAATGTGACCAGCCTCTTCTCCTCGACGAACACCTTCACCCACACGGCCGAGCCGATGGTCGGCATCTACTTCAGCCTCTGACACCTCCGATACTGCGAACTGCGTGACTGCGGGTATTCCAGCGGCTCACCCGCAGTACGCCGTCCTCAAACTCTTTGGTTCCAAAGCCTTTCCGGACATCCTTTTTCCGCGATTTTTGGCTCTCAATGCCCCATACTAGGGGCACAAATCGGGCCCCGTACGCTGAGGTCGCGGATGAAGACATTTTTCCCAGCCCTGCTCGCTCTTTTCGCCAGCCTTGCTCTCGCCCAGTCACCCGGGCGCCCCATCTGCTCTCCGCCTCCGCCCCAGACCGCCCAACTCCTGCACGCCGCTGACTTCGACAGTGTTCGCGCCGACATCCTCAACGGCAATCGCTCCCAGGCGCTTGCGGAAGCCGAAGCCATTCTCAATGCGCACCCTGGCAATGCGGAAGCCAGCTTCATGATCGGCACGCTGCTGCTCGACTACGGCAAGCCCGGCGAAGCTCTGGTGTGCTTGCGCAACTCCCAGGCCGCCTGGCCAGGCAGCACCGATGTCCATGCCGGACTGCTCGAGGCCTATTCGGAAACCGGCGACCGCAAAAACCGCGACATCGAACGCGCCATCCTTCGCGGTTTCCACTCCGACGGCCACCATCCAATCGCCGCACGAACCACCGGCATCGTCATCGAGCGCTTCCACGCCGGCGACAAGACCGTAGAAGGCGTTGAATACTTCGATCCGCAGGGCCCCGATCACATCTGGTACCGCTTCACCGTATCCGGCGACGAGGGCATGATCCTCGGCTCTTATTCCTTCGCCGCCGATGACGCGGACCAGGCCGCGTACTATCGGCAACACCCCGATGTTGTCGGCTCGACTCTGCATCGCTTCGCCCTCCAAAGCACGTTCGCCGGTACCGCTTCCACCTTCGGCACCATCGACGGCGCCCCCACTTACGACGACTTTCGCACCCGCATCGTCGGCATCGTCCAGGCGGAAACCGTGACGGCCAGCGCCACAGACACAGCCAAAGAAACTCCCCGCTAGCCGGAGACTTGGATCCCGACCTGCTTTGCCCATTGCGCCGCCACCTGTAACCCGTAACCTGTACCCTGACTCCTGTACTCTGTCGCAATGGAAGCCAACGAAGCCCAGGAACTTCAGGAACAGCATGAAGAGGCGGCTGGGGATCGCAGGATGCATCCGGTCAGCTTCACCATGTCGGTGCTCGCCGTCTTCGTCGCAATCATCACCGTCCTCGGCCATCGCACCCACACCGAGGCTGTGCTCAGCCAGGCGCGCGCAACCGACGAATGGAACCTCTATCAGGCTCACAAAATCCGGCAGTACGATACCCAGCTGATCGGCGATCTTTTTTCCACCCTGTCGATTCGCGATCAGGCCGCCGCCGACAAGATCACTGAAGGCTATAAGAGCCATGTGCAGAAGTGGAATCAGGATCTGACCGAGACCCAGGACAAGGCCCAGGAAATGCAGGCTGAAGTCGCACGCGCAGAGCGTCGCGCCGATCGGTTCGATCTTTCCGAGGCGCTGCTCGAAATCGGCCTTGTCGTCACCTCCATCACTCTCCTCGCTCGCCAGCGGGCCTACTGGTACATGGGCCTTGGCTTCGGCGTCGCCGGCATCATCACCGCCGCGCTGGCTTTCACTATCCGCTGATGTTCCTGGCCCGAAGCAAAGTCATGCTGCGCTCCTCTATCATGTCTCGGTCGGAAAATATCCTCTCCGCGGAGTCCGCTATGAAGTTTGCGCAACGTCTGCTCGCTGTCCTCGCCCTCCTTGTCGTTTCCTGCACACTTCTCCGCGCTCAAAGATCCGGCGACCTCAAGGTTTTCGTCATCGACGTCGAGGGCGGCCAGTCCACGCTCTTTGTCACACCCGACCACCACTCCCTCCTCATCGACACCGGCTGGCCCGGCAACAACGGCCGCGACGCCGACCGTATCGTCGCCGCCGCCAAAAAGGCCGGCCTCACCCGCATCGACTTCGTTCTGCTCACTCACTATCACGTCGATCACACGGGTGGCGTCCCACAGCTCGTCGACCGCATTCCCGTCGGCACCTTTATCGACCACGGCCCTCTCCGCGAGCCCGGCGACAAACCCACCCTCGACGCCTACGATGCCTACCAGAAAGTCCTCGCCACCGGGAAGTACGAGCACATCCTGGCGAAGCCCGGCATGATGCTCCCCATCCCCGGCCTCACCGCTGAGGTCCTCACTGCCGATGGCAATTTCCTCGACAAACCGCTGCCCGGCGCCGGCCAGCCTAACCCGTTCTGCCAGCAATCGGAACATCGCCCTGCCGACCAGACCGAGAACGCCCGTTCAGTCGGCACCCTTCTTACCTGGGGCAAAGTCCGCATCCTCGATCTCGGCGATCTCACCTGGGATAAAGAGATGGACTTCCTTTGCCCCAACAACCGCATCGGCCACGTCGACATCCTCATCGTCTCGCACCACGGCTGGAATCAAAGCTCCAGCCCGGCTCTGGTCGATGCCATTACGCCACGCATCGCCGTTATGGATAACGGCGCTACCAAAGGCGGATCGAAACCTACCGTTGAGACGCTCCGCAAGATCCCCGGCCTCGAAGCGCTCTGGCAGCTCCACTACTCAGAGGAAGCCGGCCCCGACAACGTGCCCGAGAAGTTCATCGCCAATCTCCACGGACCGGACACGGGCTACGGTCTCGAACTGACCGTATCGCCAGGCGGAAGCTTCTCCGTCACCAACGCCCGCACCCAGGCCACGGCGGACTACGCTGCTCATTAGGGCCCGCGCTGCCGCGGTTCTGCAACCTTCCGAGGCTTGCGACGGCTTTCGTTGCCCATGCCGTTTTCTGCAACGTATAGGTCGCCATCCTCACCCGAGTCTCTGAGCTTGATGCCCAGGCCAGGAACCGCTTCCCGGTGCTCGGTGCCCTGAGCCCTGTGCTCTGAGCCTTGCTCCTGATATCCTCTGCGCAAAGGCTCTTCTCGCTCGCTCCGTCTCCCGAGGAACTACGTGCCCGGTCAACAGGAAGTGCGATGGTCACAACTGAAAGTGGGCGTTCTGGTGATCGTCGCTCTTTGCGCTCTCATCGCGCTCATCTTCCTCATGTCCGGCAATACGGGCGGCTTCTGGTCGGGCCACCTCGTCGTGCGTTCTTACTTTGAGAATTCCGCCGGCCTCAAGGTCGGTGCGCCGGTCACGCTGGAAGGCGTAAGCGTCGGCAACGTTTCCCAAATCCACATCGTCCCCGAGCGCGCCCCCACCCCTGTTGAAGTCGAGATGGAGATCAACAAGCACTACCAGAACGCCATTCGCGAGGGTTCAAGAACCAGCCTCACCACCCAGGGCGTTCTCGGCGACACTCTCGTCGATATCGATATGAAGTTCGCCAAAGGCGGCCCGGTGCAAAATCACGGCGAGTTGCCGACCACTGAATCGCCCAACCTCCAGGACGTTATCCAGGCCAGCCAGGGCACCATCGAGCGCCTCGATACCATCCTCGATCAGGTGAATCAGATTGCGACCACGCTAAATTCCAAAAATGGCTCGGTCGGTCTCCTCATCAACGACCCCACCCTCTATAAGCGCGCCCTCACCACCGTCAATGAGCTGTCTTCCATCGTCGATCAGATCAACAACGGCCAGGGCTCCATCGGCAAGCTCCTCAAGGACGACTCCATGTACACCCGCCTCAACGACATGATCGCCAAAGCCGACGACATCACGACGAAGCTGGACCAGGGGCAGGGAACTGCGGGCAAACTCCTCAAGGACGATACCCTCTACAACGATCTCAAGGACACGACCCACAACCTGAATCAGATCACCGCTTCGATCAATTCAGGCCAGGGCACGCTCGGCATGCTGACCAAAGATCCGAAGACCGCCGCCAAACTGTCCGACACGATCGACAAGATGAACGCGATGCTCACCCAGATCAACGAGGGCCAGGGCACGCTGGGCGCATTGTTCAAAGACCGCAAGCTCTACGACCATATCGACAGCCTGATGACCGACTCGATCGACCTGGTCACCGCCATCCGCAAAGACCCCAAAAAGTACCTCAACATCCGCGTCCACATCTTCTAAACGTCATCCCGCACGATGCAACTCGTGTCCCCGGACGCTGGCATGCGGGAATCTCTTTCTGTACCCTGTTCCCTGCACCCTGTTGCTTCGAGGAGTCTCATGCGCATCGTTCCATCGTTCTGGCGCTAGGCCATCACCCTGCTTCTCGTCAGTCCCGTCGCCCTGTCCGCTCAGCAGATGCTCTCCGCTTCGGACACCTCGCAGGCGCCCGTCGAGCCCAAAGCTCCGCACAGCTTCGACCTCGGTGCCATCGACAAGACCGTCGACCCCTGCGTTGACTTCTACCAGTACGCCTGCGGCAACTGGCGCAAGGACAACCCCATCCCCGCGGACCAGTCGCGCTGGGGCCGCTTCAACGAGCTCTCCGAGCGCAATCGCTACCTCCTCTACGTCGACCTGAAGAAGGCCGCCGACGCCCCGAAAACGCCTCTCCAGCGAAAATACGGCGACTTCTTCGCCGCCTGCATGGATACCGGCCTCGCCGACAAGCTCGGCGACAAACCCGTCCAGCCTCTCCTGGCCCGCATCGATGCCATCAAAGACAAGAAGGACATCGCCGCCGTCGTCGCTTACCTCGGCTCCAGAACTCCCACCAGCATCTTCTTCGGCTTCGGCGTCGAGCAGGACCAGAAAGATTCAACAAAGCAGATTGAGGGCATCCGCCAGGGCGGCCTCACCCTGCCCGACCGCGACTATTACCTGCAGGACGATCCGCATATGCTCGCGATTCGCGCCAAATACCACGACTACATCGCCGCCGTCCTGAAACTCACCGGTGAGTCCGAGGATCAGGCAAAGGCCGACGCGGACCACGTCCTCGAAATCGAAACTGCGTTGGCCAAAGGCGCAACACCGCGTCGCGACCTGCGCGATCCCGAGAAGCGCTACCACATCATGACCCTCGCAGCGCTCAATCAGCTCCACCCAACTTCGATTGGTCTGCTTACCTCGCCGGCATCGATGCACCGAAGGTCGAGGACCTCAATGTTGGGCAGCCCGACTTCTTCAAAGCGGAAAATCAGGCACTCGCGGACCAGAGCCTCGACGCCCTCAAAGCCTATTTGAAATTCCACACCCTCAACGGCGTCGCTCCCTGGCTCTCCCAGCCCTTTCAGGATGCCAGCTTCGACTTCTTCCAGAAGACCCTGCAGGGCCAGGCCGAACAAACCGCCCGCTGGAAGCGCTGCACCGCCGTCACCGATCGCGCTCTCGGGGAGGCGGTCGGGCAGGACTGGGTCAAAGAAAATTTCCCCCCTCAGGCAAAACAAAATATGGAGCAGCTCGTCGCAGCTCTGAAGACCGCCCTCGGTCAGGACATTCAGTCCCTGCCCTGGATGAGCGACGACACGAAGAAGCAGGCCGAACAGAAGCTCGCCGACTTCCGCCAAAAAATCGGCTACCCCGACAAATGGCGCGACTACTCGAAATTCGAGGTTACGCGCACCAATTTTGTCGAGGACCTCGACCACTCGGCGGCATTTCAGTTCGATTACGAGCTGAACAAAGTCGGCAAACCCGTCGACGAAAAAGAGTGGGGCATGACTCCGCCCACCGTCAACGCGTACTACGATCCGCCGATGAACGACATCAACTTTCCCGCCGGCATCCTCCAGCCCCCGTTTTATGATTTCAGCAAGGATCCCGCCGTCAATTTCGGCGGCATCGGCGTCGTTATCGGTCATGAGATGACGCACGGCTTCGATGACGAGGGCAGCAAGTACGACGGTCAGGGCAACGTCAAACCGTGGTGGACCGACACCGACCGCGCCGCCTTCCAGAAGCGCCTCGATTGCGAGATCGACGAATACGGCGGCTTCCAGCCTGTTCCCGGCGTTCATATCGATGGCAAACTCACCCTCGGTGAAAACACCGCCGACAATGGCGGCATCCGCATCGCCTGGCAGGCGCTGCTCGCCACGCTCGCCCAACAGGGCAAGAGCGTCGACGACAAGATCGACGGCTACACCGAAGCCCAGCGCTACTTCATCGGCTTTGCTCAGGTGTGGTGTGAGAATCGCACCGAGCAAGTCTCCCGCGTCGCTGCCAAAACCGATCCGCACTCCCCCGGCATGTTTCGCGCCAACGGGACCGTCCGCAACTTCGACGAGTTCGGTAAAGCCTTCGGCTGCCATGTCGGCCAGCCCATGATGCCGGAAAACGCCTGCCGGGTTTGGTAATCAAGCCTGGTGATTTCGTCTGGTGATCTCCCCGTCGCCTTCGCGTCTAATGTCCATGAACGAGCCATCGTGTCCCCCGCGCATGGCTCGGTTTCGCTGATGCGGCGCAACATGCCCGTTCCATTTACAATGGTTCGGGATTATCCCTACAGCTTTGTCCGAGCCTCCTCCCTGGCGGTTCGGCGTGAAGGAAGCGCATGAAGTTTAGGAAACTCGGCCGGATTGCCCTGGCCACGGCGGCATCCCTGTTCATCGGGTTCGGCACCCAGTCCTGCTACTACTACACTGAGGCCTACATCATCGTCACCGGTTCGCAGTACAACCAGGTGGCGTCTTACCGGGAACAGAATCAGACTGGCGTCCTGACCCAGGCGCCGCACAGTCCGCTCAGTTCCGGCGGCAACAATCCCATCCGCGCTCTCCTGCTCAACGGCGGCCGCTACGTTTACGTGCTCAACCAGGGAACCCCCAAGCCCAACGCCGATGGCTCCCTTACCTGGAGCGGCGCCAGCATTGCCGAGTTCAGCATCGGTGGCGACGGCTCTCTGTCCTTCCAGCAGAATTACTTCAGCCAGGGCCGCGGATCGCTCCGCCTCGCGCTTTCCACCACCGGCACTTATCTCTACGTCCTCGATCAGTACCAGCCCGCCGGCAGCGATCCCAACACCACGCCCGCTTCAGCCAGCCCCGGCACCTATCCCTGCTATGACTCGACGGCAGGCGTCTATCGCCCCGCTGGCGATATTACCGTGTTCAGTATCGACACCAATACCGGCCGCCTCTTTCTCGTCCAGAACCAGCAGACGCAGAACGCCTTCGGAACTCCGTTGACCTACTTCCCCGTCGGCTGTGGTGCCATCGACTTCCATCTCCTGGCCAGCTATCTCTACACCGCCGAGAACAGCGATCCGACCAACCCGAGCATCCCTGGACAGGTCATCTACGCGTACAGCGTGAACCCGTCGAACGGTCAGCTCACCCAGGTGGCTGGCGGTTCGCAGCCCGTTCCCGGCGCCACCAACATCGGCGTGCTTGGCACCAGTGCCAGCGGCACCTACCTCTATGTGCTCGATAACGGCACCAACCAAATCTTCACCTTCACCAACAATGGTGGCAATGGCCTGCTCTCGGCGATCTCCACCGGCGCTGTCACCAACGTGCCCAATACCGCCGGTATGACCGCGCTCACCACCGACAGCAGCAACAAATACCTCTACGTCACAAATACCCAGTCCACGGCCCTCGGATCGTCCGCCAGCGTCATCGCGGCATTCACCATCACATCCGGCACGGGTACGCTCACGCCGTTCGGTGTCAATCAGAACAATGCCCCGGTCTTTGGAGTGGGCTCCAATCCCGTATGCATCTTCGAGGACCCGTCCCACCAGTACGTCTACACCGCCAACGCGGGTACCAGTGACATTACCGGCGCCAAACTCTTTCCCAATACTGGAACGCTGACCACCCTCTCCAAGGGGTCGACCTTCAAAACCGTGGGAACTCCAACCTGGTGCCTCTACAGCTCCAATACAGACTGATGCAAGCAGGACTTCGACAAAAGCAGTGGAATCAAATCGGCAGGCGGCTCCTGGCCATCGCGTCGGTGACCGCCGTGTCGGCGCTCGGCCTCTCCTGTACCGCCAGCAATACCATCGACTTTCTCTACGTCACCAGCAACATCCAGAATCCCGGCCAGATCAACGTCTACGAGGTCGATTCCGAGTCCGGTCAGCTCTTCCAGATCGCCGACTCGCCCTATCCCTCCGGCGGCCGTAATCCTGTCGACGAGGTCGCCTCGCCCAACGGCAAGAACCTCTACGTCGTCAACCACGACGACAACACCATCGTCGAGTTCGCCATCGGGACCGACGGCAAGCTGTATCCCATCGAGACGGTCAATACCCCCGGCACCGAGCCCGTTGCCCTGGCCCTCAATGCCGCCGGTACGCAGCTTTACGTGCTCGACTACTACGCGCCCTCTGCCCCTGGCCAACCGTCCTATACCGACCTCAACCCGGGTCCCGGCGCACTCGTCGCCTATCCCATCACTATCGATTCCAAAAGCGGCCTCGGCAGCATCGGCTCACCGGAGGCCATCGGCCCGGCCAATTACCTCCCGGTCCAGTGTTTTCCCAACAATCTCAGCGTCACTCCCAACGGCAGCTACATCTACGTGACGAACACCAATGCCGTGGTTGTCACCACATCTCCGCCCGTCACCGGAACGGTGCCGACTCTGCCCGCTTCCTGCCCGGCCTCCGGCACCGTGTCCGCGTTCGCTGTGAGCTCCTCTTCGATCACCGAAGTTCCCGGCAGCCCCTTCACCACCGGCGCCGGCTCTGAACCCACCGGCGTCATTGCCGATCCCGGCAATTCCGCCGTCTATGTCACCGACGCCGCCCTCAATCAGCTCTATACGTTTTCCATCCAGTCCGGCGGCGCCATCTCCCTGGCGGCCACCATTGCTACCGGCAATTTGCCCATGAGCGGCACCGTCGTCAGTCCGGTCTCCGGCAAAAAGTTCCTCTACGTCACGAACTACACCGACGGATCGCTGAGCGTTTATTCCCTCGCTTCCGGCTTGCCTTCGCCCATTACCACCAGCAATGCCGGAGCCTCCGGACCCCTCTGTGTCCTCGCGGATCCCCATGTCAACCGCTTCCTCTACTCTGCCGATTACATCGGCGGCACCATCGGCGGCGCGGAACTGGATCCCTCCAGCGGGGCCCTCATCACCAACAAGAATTCCCCCTATCCCACCTCGGGGCAGCCGACCTGCATCGCAGCCATCACCCACGCCGGCGGCAACCCGAATGGCCTCTAGGCGGCCTGCATGACACTTTTCGCCCAGAGTGTTCTCCGGCCCGGACGCCGGGATTCTAGAATGGATGTACTTCCCGCAAGGGACGAAGGACAAGCATGAAGTTGACACGAATCGGTCAGGGTTTGCTTGCTGCTGCAGCCTCGCTGGGGCTCGGCTTCGGCATCGCCTCCTGCAGCCCCAGCCAGACTATCGACTATCTCTTTGTTACCTCCAACAGCGCCGCTTCCGGATCCAACGGGGATGGGCAAATCACCTCCTATCACGTGGACTCCGACACCGGGGCCATCACCCAGGTCGCCGGCACACCCGTCGACTCCAAAGGCGCCAATCCGGTCTCCGCGGTCACTTCGCCCAACGGACAGTTCCTCTACGTTGCCAACCACGGCAGCAACAATGTCGCCGAATTCGCCATCGGTACCGATGGCCAGCTCTCTTTCGGCCACACCTATACGACCGCCGGCTCCGAACCGGTTTCCCTGGCCATCAACAACGCCGGAACTCTGCTCTTTGTGCTGGATTACTATGGCCCGGGCTTCTCTGACACCACGCCTGGTCCCGGCATCCTTACGGTCTGGCCCATTAATGCCGACGGCTCCCTCGGCTCGCCCGTTGCCAGCGGAGGTCAGTCCTATACCACGCTGCAGTGCTTCCCCGGCGCCGTCGCCGTCTCGGCCAACGGCAGCTACGCCTACGTCAGCAACACCAACTCTGTCGTCGTGACTACCGCCCCGCCGTCCACGCCAACGCCACCCGCCACCCCTTCCACCTGCCCCTCGCAGGGAACCATCTCCGGCTTTACGGTCGGCTCCTCCGGAGCTCTGACCCAGATCGCGGGCAGCCCATTCCCGGCGGGAACGACGCCCACCGCCATCGCCATCGACCTCACCAGCCGCTTCGTCTACACCACCGACAGCGTGCAGAACCAGATCATCGTCTACAGCATCCTCGGCGGCGGCACGCTCGTGCCTCTTACCAACGGACCCTTCTCTACGGGAACCTTCCCGGTGGGCATTGTCATCGATCCGCGCGACGAGTACATGTACATTACGAATTACAATTCCTCCACCATCAGCGCCTACACCATCTCCCAGGCCAGCGGCCAGCCCTCGGGTCTGGCCACTTCCAGCTTCGATACCCACGGCGCCAGTCCCACCTGCATTCTGGTGGATCCGGCTTTCGGCCGCTTCGTCTATACCTCCCTGTCGCATGACAACCTTGTCGCCGCCGCCAGGCTCGACCCGAACACCGGGGAACTCACCGGCGTCCCGAACTCTCCCTATACCGTCAGCGGTACGGCAACCTGCGTCGCCGCGGTCCCGCACGGAAACCACTCCAACCAATACGTTACGGCGTTCCCCGGCCAATAAAGAGCCGCAGCCGCAAAGCAAAGGCCGCCTTCATCGGCGGCCTCCTGAGCGATCCGTCCGATAGTTAGCGCGCTCTCTCTTCGCGTGCTGAGCTCATCCAGACGCGAGTGAAGGATCTGCTTCTCCCCGGATTCGCTAAAGCCCCTTGCTCTTCCGGAATTCCCGCACCACATCTGCCGGATCGCGATGTTCCCCGTCCACCGCTTCATTCATCGCTCGCATATCCCTGGCTGTGATCTTGCCCGCCAGCGACTGGATCGCTTCGCCAATCGCCGGCCATCGCTGCAGCGCCTTGTCCTGCACCAGCGGCACCGCCTGATACGGCGGGAAATACTTCTTGTCG
>Ga0224555_1002194_pt1 | contig 23753 bp, 33 predicted proteins | sample 714S23034metaG_FD_180687 | JGI IMG/M metagenome (GOLD analysis project Ga0224555, IMG submission 180687) | Peat soil microbial communities from Stordalen Mire, Sweden - 717 S2 30-34 | ecosystem: Environmental > Terrestrial > Soil > Wetlands > Peat | place: Sweden: Norrbotten County, Stordalen...
CGTTGCCGGAGCGGGAGCCGTAGCCGTTGCCGGAGCCGTAGCCGTTGCCGTAGCCGTAGCGGGAGCCGTAGCCGTAGCCGTAGCCGTTGCCGTAGCCGGAGCCGTAGCCGTAGTGGTAGCCGTTGCCGTAGCCGGAGGTGTTCACGTTGATGTTCATACCCATTTTCCTTCTTTGACGGCGACGAAAAAGACAATGCGGGAGGCGGGCACAAGAACGGTTCCGCAATCGTCCACGACGGTTTCTGTTGTCGGCCCGGCAGCAAGCTGGCCGATTCCTTTATCTGTGCCCCAGACGCGGATATTTTTACAAGCGTCAATCCGCAGCGTGCCGTCCGGCAGCCGCGAGCAGTCGCCGACGTGGACGAAGCCGTTGTCAATGACGACGATTTGTTTTCCGAGAGGAATAGCATTCATTTGATTTTACTGTATGCAGTTATGCAAACAAAGTCCATCAGGACTTGTTCACAGGTGATGGACGGCACGGCGGGAATCGAACCCGCGTGTGACACCGGCAACCCAGCCGCGCGCCTGTCCATTGATTGTGTTTGTTTGTGACCGCATCATTCCGCGGCCCTTCATGCCGCTGACACTTCGCGTTGAGCCTTTGTGTCTTCGGATTGAGCGAGGATGCTGCGGTTTTCGCACCGGGCGCGCTGGCCGGCGTTCATGTGCGCCGCGGCAGCCGCCATGTGCTGCTCTTTGGTGGTCGCGTTCTTGCTGAGTTCCGCCGCGTGATTTACGAGTGTTTCAGTTTTCATATTTGTCTTTTGTTGCTCGAACCCTTAATTGGTTTCGATGGTTAAAGAATAACCTAACCGCTTTGGATATGCAACAACTATTTTCATTTATTTTCACTCGCAAAACCATTGCTTTTTTTGCGCCCCAGGACGCCCGCCAGTTCGCCGTCAGCCTTGAACAGACCGCCGAACATCTCGATTTGTGGCTGTATCGCAACAGCCCCGTTCACGTTTCCATTTTCTGTGTTCATGTTTAACCGTCCTTTTCAATCGCGCCGATATAAGTTTCCGAAGCGCGGAAGCCATAGGCTTCGACGATGCCACAAACGGCCACCGTCCAAACCCACGGACAGGACAGAATCAAACAATTTCCAAATGGCAACGAGGCAACGGATCCGCCACTCTTGACTGCCAATAACGCAAGTCCTTTCGAGCAGCCGCAAACGATTTTGAATCTCCGTGTTGCAGTTGCCAGATTAACTCATGTTCAGCAGCATCAATCTCCTCAGCCACTTCTGACAATAGTTCTTTTATTCCCATCATATTAATCACCACCTTCCAAAATAGGTTTTACATGATGCCTTGCCAAATCTTGGAACGATCGATACATTGTCCCAAGTTATGGCCTACGCTAACAGCATACACTGGACGGCGAACAGATTGCAGGAACGCCTTGTAAAGATTGCAAGGGACGTTGAGACGGAAGCAAGGGATGCAGCCCTTTGTTCCCGCGTTTGGTGCGAGCTTGAATTCGCCAAGCGCGAATGGCGAGGGATGCCACGCTTGAAGCCGATTGAATTTGAACGGCGCATGAAACGCGCTGGCGTTCGATTAGACGCGCCGCTTGAGCTTCCCGCCACTTCGACACCATCCGACGCCAAAGACGCCGCTCCGATGAAACGCATCGTTAAGAACAGCCCACAGGGAAACATTCAAGGGAATCTCTTGAAAGCCAAGACCGTCCCCACACCACCCGACCCCACGGCAAGCAGCGCGGTTGAATGAAGGTGGTAGCAGACACCCACACTCACAATCATCAACAATCATCAACAATCATCAAGTTCCCGGATTCAGGAAGATGATCGCGTTTCACACTTTCGGTAAAATCGAACAGGTGAAGTGTCGGCACTGGCGACGGTTCAAGGTCTCCCGTTTTGGGAGTGGTTGAGGACTCCTGGGTTTGGCTGACCCGTCACGATGTGTCCATGGTGGACAACCATGGATAATCTTCTTTCTTCCGCGTGGTCTTTCTTCTTATTTCTATTTCTATATGTCCATGCCACATCCACGATGTGTCCATGGTGGACAACCATGGATAAAAATGTATTGACATGGAATTTGGTCTTTGATATTCTCTTGAAAGATGAATAGACGCAAGGCTTATCGTGAGTTTTTGAAGACTGAATTTTGGATAAACATCTCAAAATTTAAGAGGTCTCAGGTTGGAATGTGTGAATCTTGCGGAAGCCCGGAACACCTTCAATGTCATCATAAATTTTACAGGGAAAACTGGTTTGATACCAGACTTGAAGACCTGGTTGTCTTGTGCCGGTCGTGCCACAGGAAAGAGCACGGCATAACCAGGGTCAGGTTTATGATCTGCCGGGGTGACGTTCGTTTCAGCCGTTTCGTCCATTGGGTTGACAGGCTCACGTCGAGAATTATAACCACTGGAAAAAGGTTGAAGAAACGAGAGCGGCTTTATCTTGAATCGGCAGTCGGAATGTATCCACCAACACCAACGGACTCCTGCATGGATTTCCATGTCAGGAACGCAATCAAAGCAGACGAAAAATCATTATGAAAAACTCATTCGCGCCAGTCTTCTCAAACATCGTTGACTCCTCCTTGTGGTCTGAGCCTGATTATGTCTGCAAGGTCTTTGTGACGCTTCTCGCGCTTAAGGAGCAGGATCATGTCGCCCGCGTCAACGCCTTCGCCATCGGAAAAAAATGCTGGCCGGCAGACATTAAAGGGGCGGAGTCCAGGGCTTTGGACGCCTTGGCCCGCCTGCAAAGCCCGGACACAACCAGGATTGAGCCGCAGCCGCACGAAGGGCGCAGGATACAAAAGGTTGAAGGAGGATACCTGATTTTGAACGGTCAATACTACGAGGACATGATGAGGGAGTTGAGCCGAAAGGTTTATAAGGCCCGCAAGGAAAGAGAATACCGGATGGTAAAAAAGAATTTCAAGGGAGTTGCCGACGGCGGTGCCGCAAAAATAGCCCATGCAGAAGACAGAGATGAAGTCATCCCGTCAGAGCGTGTCTCGCCGGAGGAGGATGGCCGGTGACTCACTCGTAAAGCCCAGACCCCTTGCGCTTCTTCTTGACGCGCTCCGGGAGCTTGCCTTTGTTGTTAAAGTGGTGCTTCTTCACCCAGTCGTTGCCGAATTTCCATTCCAGGAACCGGCGCTGCTTTTCAGATTTGGCTGGCATGACGTCTCACCGTAGCACAACCACCTGCACCTCGCACTGGGGTTTTTCATCGGACAGCTCCGGCACGCTCGCCAGCGCCAGCAGCTCGATGTCGTGCTTCAGGGCCGATGGCAGACGCTCCTTCAGGAACTGCTCCACGCCCGGCGAACACTGCTTCGGCAGCTCGATGGTGATTTCAAGTTTCATAAACCTCGATCATTGTGTGCTCTTCCTCGCCTTTTTCAGCCTTGCGCTGGCCGGTTTCAAGTGTGATTTTTTCCGGCTCGTCTCCAGCAATCGCGCCGCAATATCGAAGGCAGTCGAGCAGCCACTTGACTGACAGATTATCCGGGTCGCAGAGGCGTTTTCGAACAGAGACAAAGCGGATATGAACTGGGCCTGCTGGAGAGCCCTTGCCCGGTGGCGTCCCCAGTGGGACAGACCCAACAAAGAGTTCCAGCTTGGAATCCTGCCGGGAATCTTCAGTGTAAAGATGGGGGTTGCGCCGGCGGAAGGACTCGCTGGGGTTTTTGGGAAGCTCATTCATTTCTCCTCCAGTGCCTTCAGGAACTTGTATTCGACATCCTGAGTCCAGTGCCGGTTCCCCCTCTCAAGCTGCGCCAGAAATGAGAAGCTGATGCCAATCTTCTTCGCCATCTTCCGCAGCGACAGCCCCGCCTTGATTCTGGAATTTCGCATGGACTGGCCCAGCGTCTTGTGGTTCTTCTCGACGCCGCTTCCGTTGCAGCAGTGGCATTGTTGAGGCCGGCTCATTTTATTTTTGAAATAGCCTCAGAAAGAAGTCTTGCGGACTGCCTTGCATCAGCGAGCGGGTTGTGTTTCGGCAGTTCTGATGGTGTCCTGTCGTAGGTCGCCATCGGGTTCATTCCGGCCGATAGCATCACAGAGGCGATTTCGTGGAACGGATACGGCGCAGTCGGCAGGCGTTGCGCGTCATCCCGGATGCAGTCTTGCAAGAAGCGTGCTTCCACCGGCCAGAGGCATTCAGCGGCCATTTCAGCACCGGCAGTTTTTGCTTTTTCCCATTCAGCCCAGAACGCCAGCCGAATCCCTTTCGGCGTTTGGTGCGTTATTTCCATCACCGGAACATTGTTCAGAACCCAATTCCGATCATCCAGCAACCCTTCCGCCGAATCCATCGGGCAGCAGAAGCAGAACTCCCATTGAGCAGCCCCGGCGATATACACTCCGCCAGCGACGGCGAAGCCCTCACCGTGCAGGCCTATTGATTCGACATCAAAAACAAAGAATGATTTCATTCGCGCCCACTCTACAGGTGTGTGCAACTTTGTCAACAAATTATTGACACGAGGATTCTCCTGTGAGATAACAGGGCGCATGGCAGCCATCATAAAAAACCGTCAGCTTCAAATTCCAAACGGATTTCAATTCGACATCCCCGAACTCAAGTGGCGCGCGAAGCCCTACCAGTCGTTCAACGCCCTGTGCGGCCAGGTGCTCGCCGTCATCCGCGCCAATCCAAAGATGGCCTACGAGAAGAAGTGGCCGAATGACCTCGAAGGCGTCATGCGCTGGGTGGACAGCTTCAACGCGGCCGTCTGCGAGAAGAACGGCTGGAATGAATACATCGTCAGGTCAGGAGACTTCAGCCCCCCAAAATTTCTGCCGCCGGAGGAGGCAAGACCCCCGGCGGCTGCCGCACTTGCGGTCGGAGGTAGGACGCTTCTCGAATGGTTCGGAGACGGGGCGCATCCGGTCTTGCCCGCGCTTTCCGCGCACCGCGCCTCCGTCTGCTCCACCTGCGAATTCAACCGGCCCGGCGACCTGTCAAACTGGTTCTCGCGCGCGGTCTCCGAGATCATCCGAACCAGGCTCGGCCTGTTCCGGGGGCTGAACCTTGGAACGCCTCACGACGAGAAGCTCGGAGTCTGCGATTTGTGCTCCTGCCCCCTAAAATTGAAATGTCATGTACCCATGAAGCACATCCAAAATGAGATGCCGGACGACGTTTGGAAGCACCTTCCGGCACATTGCTGGATGGTAAAAGAGAGGGAAAAATGAAGGTGTATGCAAAGTTGTGGAATTTTGTCCACTTTTGTGGACATTCCAACCAAAGAAACTCAATGAAATCAATACGTCTGTCAGTCGGCACCCCTCCAAAAGTGCCAAAAACATATATGTCATACTAATGACAATCATTAGAAATGATAAATTGCTATTTAACCAAGCAGCGGCCGCCTTGTTTTGTGCATCTAGGCAGGCATGGTGACGTGATGATCATCCTGCCGGCGATGCTGCGAATCTTCCAGACGACCGGCATCAAGCCGGTGATGATGGTCTGCCAGGAATTCGCCGGGACGCTGGATGGTTGCAGCTATGTCACGCCCTGGCCGATGGAGGGATTTAGCTGGTTCCGAGACGTGGACACCGCAAAGAAGATCGCGGAATACTGGTTCGATGAAGTGATCATTCCGAAGTGGTGGGACTGCCCCGGCCATCATCCGCCGCCTCCAAGGCATGACGAAGTGCCTGTCGTGCTCAATCATCAAGGCCGGCGCATGGTGGTCTCCGCCGAGGAATGGGAGTCTTACCAGGTGTCGCAGTGGAAGGCCGCCGGTTTCACCCGGCAGCAGCTCATCGAGTGGCCGCTGGTGTTCGACCGGCGTGACTCCGGCCGTGAGTCCGTGCTGGCGTCGCGTGTCGCGCACTGGAAGAAGCCGGTGGTGCTCTACAACTTTTCAGGCGTCAGCAATCCGATGGGGTTCGAGCCGGAAGTCCTGGGATCCATCCGGCATCTTAACGGAGCCGTTGACCTAGTTGACCTGCGCCACGTCCATGCCGAGCGAATCTACGACCTGCTGGGTCTTTACGACCGAGCGCTGTGCCTGATCACCGGGGACACGGCGACGCTGCACCTCGCTGCGGCGTCGAACATCCCCTGCATCGCGCTGCTGGCCAACGGCGGTGCCGGCTCCATCGCTCGCGGGAATGTGAAATTGAAGTTGAGGTATCACGAGGTCTCTGCGAGAGTCGGTGAAATAAAGTCGGTCGTCGAATCACTGTTAGTTTTGCCTTCCCCCCGGAAGAGCATCGGGTAAAATTTATGAAAATTCAATTTTGCGCCGGCGGCAACAATCTGGACGGTTTTGAAAACCGAGACCAGGACGCCAATATAAACGATCCGCTTCCCTACCTGGACGAATCGGCCGAGTTCATCCTCATCGAGCACGGTCTTGAGCACACTGACACGCCGCACGGATTCCTGTTCATGCGCGAGTGCCATCGCATCCTCAAGCCTGGAGGAATTCTTCGCATCTGCGTCCCGACGCTCAAGAGCACGATGAGCCGAGAGCACGTTTCCGACCTCATTCTGGGTCACGGCCATCAGGCGGTGTACAACTTTCAGAACCTCGACATGATGCTGCGCGCCGCCGGTTTCAATGCAGTCGTCATCACCGACCGGAAGGACTGTGATTCGCACTGGAAAACAATCGGACGCGACAAGGATACGTTGGAGACTTTAAGGGTCGAAGCAAAAAAATAATATGAACATCTCGCCCACAGGCGCATGGCAGTGCGACACGAAGGGGCCTCACGGCTTCGACGAATCTCTGGCTTCCTCCATCCTGAAGCTGATGATGGGCAGCGGCCTGACATCGGTGAAGGACTTCGGCTGCGGCTCCGGCGCTTATGTGGACTACTGGAACGACCGGGGAATGTGGGCGGTTGGCTACGACGGCAATCCGAACACGCCTTATTTCTCGCCGCACTGCTACGTCGCAGAATTGAGCTGCCCGATGTCTGTGGAACCGGCGGAGTGCGTTGTTTCGCTGGAAGTCGGCGAGCACATACCGGAGCAGTTTGAGCGCAACTTCATTGAGAACCTGGTGCTGCACGCCGAGAAGCTGCTCATCGTCTCGTGGTTTCCGCGCAAGGGGGAGGGCATCGGGCACGTCAACGAGCGCAGCAACGAGTATGTAAAGGAGAAAATCTGCGCGGCAAACTTTGAGTTCATGCCGGAGGAAACGGAGTTGTTGAGAAAATCTTCTACGTTGTGGTGGTTCAAAGAAAGTTTGCTTGTATTTAAGAAGATATGACCGACCGCAACTACATCGCGGTCTCCGGCTACATCGGCGGCGACTCAGGCCGTGACGAGATGGCGAAAATCTGGCTCAGGAACTTGGACGGCAATCCCGACTTCAACCCGCAGAAGATTGTCGTGCTCTGCTCGCGCGGCGAGCGTCCCCCAATCCACTGCGGCATCACCGACTTCATAGTCTGCAAGGGCGACCTGGGCCACATCAACGCGCCAAGCCACAGGCATCAGGTAGAGGGCTGGCCGATTGCGCTGATGACCGGGCTGCTCGTGGCCTACAACAATGAGTCGGACGCCATATTCCTGGAGCAGGACTGCCTCCCGTTCGGCCCGTTCGTCAGCCAGATGTATTCTGAAATCCGCGATGGAGTCGGCTGCATCATGGGCAACCTGTCAACGCAGCCCTGCGCGCAGAGCCTGATGCTGATACGGCACTGGTTCATCCCGGAGCTTGTGCATGGCTACCTCGGAAAGAAAATCGCGTGCAAGGGGCTGCAAGGAGAGCAGGCATTCTCAGAAATGGACAGGGATATGCACGGCAAGTTCCAGAGGTTCTCATTCGGCTGGGACAGGGACAGAAACCCCAAGGGCTACGCCGATGACGTGGGCAAGGTTTGTTATTACCAGCAGAATTCATTTGCTGAAATCGCTCAAATGAAAGAATGTGGCTTGCTCGTATGAAGTTTCAAAACGCATCTGAGGTCATGCAAGCATGCTTCTCCATGCTCCAGGCCGACTACGTTCGCGGCCAGAACAGGGCGCGCATAAACAATTTGTTCAATGGTACTCCTCCGCATGAAGACGACGAGGAGCATCCGGTCAATGTGAACTTCCTTGAGGCGACCCGCGTGGGTCACGACGCCCGCGCCCAGTTCTACAACGCCTTCCTTCGCCCCGGAAGTTATTTCACGGCGCATACCGACCACGGCCCCAAGAGCAAGGTGTCGGGCTGGTCGCACATCGTCTCGACCGAGATGAACCGGCGCATGAAGCGCTCGATGGTTTATTTCGAGACGTTCCGATCCAAGTTCGCGCTGGACATCCTGCACGGAATAGGCCCGGCGGTCTGGAAGAACAGCTCGTGCTGGTGCCCTGACGCGGTGGGAATCGAGGACGTGGGCATCCCAGCCAACACCATGCTGACCATGGAGAACCTGCCGTTCTTCTACATCTACCGCAGCTACACCCTGCCGGAGATCATCAAGCTGACTCGCGGGCCGAACATTGACCCCGGCTGGAACATGGGGGTTGTCAAGGCGCTCATCAAGCAGATTGACAAGGAGGCGATGGCGCTTTCTGGAAACACATTCCCGGAAATCTGGATGCCGGAGAAGGTCGCCGAGCGCGTGAAGGGGGACGGCGGTTTCTACGCCTACGACCAGTGCCCGCTGATCTACTGCTTCGACTTTTATTTCTGGAACGACAACGGCAAGCAGGACGGCTGGAGCCGGCGCATGGTTCTCGACACGTTCTCCTCCGACGGCAGCGGCGCGCCGTCCTCGTCATCGGACAACGACTACGATTTCGCTCGCGGAAAGTTCCTTTATGATTCCGGCAGCCGGAAGGTCGCCAGCCATGTGCGCGAGATGCTTTCGTTCCAGTTCGCCGACCTGTCCGCCGTCGCGCCGTTCCGCTACCACTCTGTCCGCTCGCTTGGGTTCCTGCTCTACGCCGTGTGCCACCTCCAGAACCGGATGCGCTGCCGGTTCAGCGAGTCCGTGTTCGAGGCGCTGATGAGCTATTACAGGGTCAACTCGCTGGAGGACGCCGACCGCGCGCTGTATGTCAACATGATCAACCGTGGGTTCATTGACAAGTCCATCGAGTTCGTTCCGCAGCAGGAACGCTGGCAGGTCAACGCCGACCTGATAGAGCTGGGCATGAACATGAACCAGGAGCTGATCTCGGCCAACTCGTCCAGCTACACGCAGCCTCAGAACTTCGGACAGGACAAGACCCAGAAGACCAAGTTCCAGGTCATGGCCGAAATCCAGGCGTCCACCGCGCTCGTGTCCTCCGCGTTCAACCAGGCTTATGCCTACCAGGAGGGCGAATATCGTGAAATCTTCCGGCGCTTCTGCATAAAAGATTCAAACGACGCGGATGTAATGAGCTTTCGCGCGGCAGTTCTTCGCCAGGGAGTCCCGGAAGACCTTCTCTGCGCCGACTACTGGGACATCGAACCGTCGCGCGTGATGGGCGCGGGCAACAAGACTTTGGAGATGGCCATCAGCGAGCAGCTCTTGCAGATGCGCCCGCTGTTCGACCCGGAGCCGCAGCGAGAAATCTTGCGCGATGTAGTGTTCGGAATCACCGACGACGCGGCGCGGGCGGAGCGGCTGGTGCCCGTCGAGCCGCTCAAGGTCTCGGACACCGTTCACGACGCGCAGCTCGCCGCCGGGACGCTGTTGCAGGGCCTTCCAGTCGCGGTCAAGACCGGACAGAACCATGTCGAATACTGCAAGACGATGCTGGTCACGCTGGCGCAGGTCATCCAGAGGGCGCAGAAGGCCGGCGGGATGGCGACCGCCGCGCAGATCAACGGGATGCAGAACATGGCCCAGAACATCCAGCAGCACATCCAGATTCTCGCTCAGGACAAGGAGGAGAAGCAGGCCGTCGCCATGTTCGAGAAGCAGCTCGCCAAGCTGATGAACTTCGTCAAGGCGTTCATGCAGCGGTTGCAGGAGGTGATGAAGAAACAGGCTGCCCAGAACGGCCAGCAGCAAGACCCGCAGACGCAGGCCAAACTCGCCGGTGCCGTCATCACCGCCAAGGCCAAGGGCGAGATTGCAAAACAGTCGCACGCCGCTCGCACCGCGCAGAAGCAGGTGTCCTTCGAGATGGAGGAACGCCGCAAGCAGCGAGCCTTTGAGCAGGAGCAGCACCGCGAGAACGTCCGCACCGTGGCCGAGCATGGGCGGGGGAAGATTAAATCCGTTTCGGAGGAGTGATTATGCCTGAAGGATGGGCAGACGACGAAAGCACGCCGGAGGAATTTCTGGAAGATGACGACGATGAATGATTCCGCTTCAAAAACAGTCCTAGTGGTGGACAACGGCCAGTTCGTCAGTGTCGCGCGGCGGCTCGGTGAACAGGTCGGGAAATGTTATTACTGGTCGCCATCCGACCGCTCGCTGCCGTTGATCCAGGAGGCCATGATTGGCGACGGGTTCGACGAAATCGAGCGCGTGGAGAGCATCTGGGATGTGGTGGACAAGGTGGACTTTTTCGTGTTCCCTGACATCGGACACGCCAGCCTTCAGAAATACCTCGTGTCGCTCGGCAAGCCGGTCTGGGGTGCGCGCGGCGGTGACGTGCTGGAATCAAACCGTGGACTGTTCCTCAAGACATTGGAGTCCGTCGGCCTGGAGGTTCCAGACCATGACGTCATCAAGGGGCTGACCAACCTTCGTCTGTTCCTCAAGGACAAGGAGGACAAATACATCAAGATTTCAAAGTGGCGCGGCAACTTCGAGACGTTCCACTGGGTTGACTGGGGTTCCACGGAATCCGAGCTGGACAACCTGGCGGTCGAGTTCGGCCCGGCGAAGGAGATGATCACGTTCTATGTCTTCGACCCGATTGACACGGACATTGAGGACGGTTGTGATGCCTACTGTTACGATGATCAGACGGAAATTTTAACAGAATGTGGGTGGATTCCATTTCCTGAAATGAGGAGGGAATACGCCGTCGCCACGCTGAATCCAGCAACGGGTCAAATTGAATATAAAATTCCCAGCGAAGTCGTCAAGAAGAGGTCGGATGTGATATGCGTTTGTGAAAAAAGAAAGCTTAATTTTGCCGTGACCCCTAAACATGGTATGGTGGTCAAACGTCATCACAGCGGCGACTCACTGCATCGTGAGAGGTTGTGTGATCTGTCTCCTGGTCAGCAGTATGCAATTCCCGGTTCAGGAGTGTGGGTTGGATCAGAGTGCCATCTTCATAAAATCCCTAAACCCACGGGAATTTTTAGGCTTCGGAATGGACACAATGAGTCTGATGTCAGCGTAAAGATGGATGACTGGCTTGAATTCCTTGGTTGGTTTATAGCTGAGGGATCAATAACAAGGGACGGCTACACGGTTGGGATTGGGCAGGCATTCATCCATGATACTGAACGGGAAAAGATTCGATCAGTCCTTTCCAGGTTGCCGTTCAATTTCAACGAGAACGGGATAAACTTTAGAATCCATAGCAAGCAGCTTTATTTACACCTACTGGCATCCTTCCGACCAGGGAAGAGAATTCCGAAATACGTCAAGGCGTTATCCAGCCGACAGATTCAAATCTGCCTGGATGCAATCTATCTTGGGGATGGGACTCTTTGTTCCAATGGATCAACGAAGCTTTATTTCGCAGGGCCGGACAGGAGATTGGCTGACGACATTCAGGAATGTCTTCTGAAGGTTGGTAAGTGTGGGGCGGTTCACGCTAAAAAACCTACCGCCTTTGGGCTTATAGGAAGCAGGGAGGTAGAGCGCACTAAAACCTGCTTTGTTGTGTCGGAGTATTCTGTTTCAGATCGGGTGTTAAAACCTAGCGAGGATATAAGAACAGTTCCTTATGCAGGGTTTGTCTATTGCGTAAACGTCGAAAACCATATTATTTATGTTAGGAGAAACGGAATTCCTATGTGGTGCGGAAACTGCATTGATGGAAATTATCCGTCGCTCGTGCTCAAGGGCATGGAGCAGAAGGACAAGTCATTCCTCGGCACGATGATGAAATACGACGAGATGCCGGAGCAGTTGCGCGAGGTCAACGACAAGTTCGCGTCGGCGTTGCGGCAGTATGATTACCGTGGGTTCTTCTCGACCGAGGTTCGCATCCTGCCGGACAAGTTTTATTTCATTGATCCGACGTGTCGTTCTCCATCCCCGCCGCACCAGTTGCAGGCCGCGATGTGGGACAACTACGCCGATATTTTATGGCAGGGCGCGAATGGGAACTGCATTGACCCGGAGCCGAATTCCAAGTTCGGTGTGCAGGCGCTGCTGTCAGTGTCGCGCAATGAGAAGGAGTGGGCGGCCGTGAAGATTCCTGACTCCATCAAGGACAGCGTGAAGTGCGGGTTCTGCTGCGAGATTGACGGCAGGCTGTGCTTCCCGCCAAGCCCGCTGGAGAGCATGGCCGGATACCTGACGGCGACCGGCGACACCATCGAGGACGCCATCGCATCATTGCAGGAAAAGGCGAAGGAGCTTCCAGCTTCCATGAAATGCGAAGACAAGTCGCTGGCAGAGCTTCTGAAGCAGGCGCAGTCAGCGGAGGACAAGGGGATGGAGTTCACAAAAGACCAGGACATTCCAGAGCCGTCCATCGTGCTCGACGATTGATGTTGACAAGTCTGCACACACTCTGTAATTTCGTTTCATTATGAATCCGGGAGCATCACCAGGCGGCGGTTACAGCGGCAGCATTGGAAGCGGCTGCGGTTCTCCGCAAACGATGGTGAACCAGACGCCGCGCTACGACAACCAGGTCAGAAAACGCCGCAAGAAGCGGAAGAAGAAAAATGGAAGATGAAAAGAAACAGCCCGATCCAGCCGCCGGGCCTGATTATGCAAGCCACAAGCAGGCCGGCCCGCTGAACAAGATTTTGGGCAAGATGCTGACCAAGACGAAGGGCGTCAGTCGAAGCACAGGCATCACGAAGTCGTCCACCGTCCATGTGACGTATAGAGGGCGGCCACGGCAGGGGCAGAAGAAACGACCCGGATTCTATTGATTTATCATGGCCGAAGTAAAAACAACCATTCCGAGCCTGGCTCCGAAAGCGAGGTTTCAGGCCATTACTCGCGCCATCGGCGACCACCGAGCAATGATGGAGACACCGCAGTTCCAGCGCGCCGTTGACTACGCCGAGGCCGAATACGTCCATTCGCTATGCGAACTCGCCCCAAAGGACGTGGACTCGTCCAGCAACATTCAGGCGTCCGCAGCCTGCTTCCAGCGCATCCTTGGAATGCACGAATTCATCGGCGTGATGAAGAAGCTGGGCGAGCCTCGTCCGGTCATCAAGCCGACCACATCGGGAGACAACCTGAAACACGACCTGAAATAACCTTATGCCACTACCAGCAGCCGACCTGCCTCCTCCGACCCTGCCGCCGGTATCCGCCGAACCGCCGATACCCGCGTCGCAAATCGTCCCACCGAAAGCCCCCGACAAAAAAGGCCCGGCCAGGATGCCGGAGAAAAGCTCCGCCAAGAAAAACCTGAGCGAAGCCTTGGGCAAGATCGCCAAGGGTGCTCCAATGCCCGACACGGAGCCTCCAAAGGCCGCAGGAGCGGATGATTCAAAGGCGGGAGACAAAGTGCCAGGGGGAGGTGCCGAGCCTCCAGAAGGCGGCAAGGCTCCGGCAGCAGCCATCCCTGTCGCAGAAGACGGAAAGAAGGGCAAGGTCAATCCTTGGAAGTTGGTGGATGAATACAAGGCCAGGGTAGCCAAGACTGAAGGCGAGCTGGCGGAGGCCAACAAGCGCGCCATCCCCAAGGAAAGGTGGGACGAGATGCAGGGCAAGCTCACCGCCACTGAGAAGCGCGCGCAGGAGCTTGAGTCGGAAATCGTGTTCACGAACTACTCCAAGTCCAAGGAGTATAAGGAAAAATACGAGACGCCCTACAATTCTGCCTGGGGCCGCGCGACAAACGAATTGAAGGAGCTGACAGTGGACGACGGCAATGGAAATGTCCGTCCGTTCAGCGCTCAGGACATCGTGGAGCTTCTGAACCTGCCGCTGCCCAAGGCGCGCGAGCTGGCCGTGCAGAAGTTCGGCGAGTTCGCGGACGACGTGATGGCGCACAGAAAGGAAATCCGGCAGCTCTTTGAGCAGAAGCAGAACGCCCTCGACGAGGCGCAGAAGACCGGCCTTGACCGCGAGAAGCAGCGGCGCGAGCAGTTTCAGCAGCAGCACGCGGCGCTGACAAAGACCGTCATGGAGACGTGGGAGAAATCCAACAAGTCCGCGATGGAAGACCCGAACGTCGGCAGGTTCCTCAAGCCGGTCGAAGGCGACACGGAATGGAACGACAAGCTCACGGCGGCAACCAAGCTCGCGGACGAGGCGTTCAACGCCAACGCGCTCGACCCGCGACTGACACCGGAGCAGCGGCAGGAAGTCATCGAGAAACACGCCGCAGTGCGAAACCGCTCCATCGCGTATTCAATGCTTCGGCACGAAAACACCAGGCTCTCCGCGCAGATCGCCAGCCTGGAGAAGCAGCTCAAGGAATTCAAGTCGTCCGAGCCGGATCGAGGCGGTTCAGCCCCGCAGCCGGCCAATGGACAGCCGAAGGGTTTCGACAGGATACGTCAGGGGCTTGCGAAGATTGCGAAATAATTTTGCCGGGCTGTTTAGGGTTGCGTAGCCGGTGCGTCGTCCGCCGTCTGCCCGGCATCCCTCATACTGGACGGCGGGCCTTCTGAGCGAAGTGAAGGCTTCGTATTACACCGGCACCTTCAGTCCCCGCTGGAAACGGCGGGGATTTTTTTTAATTTGACAGGAGCAGCATCGGTGATATAAGTGGATCACTGGCCTGTGGTAGCTCGGTGGGGTCAGCGAGCAGCGGTTTTCAGTCCGTAAAACTGTGTCAGCTCTCCGCGTAGCTTCCAAACGCTCATACGAAAGTTCCTTGTCTGGCGTATGCCGGAAAGACTTTCAAAACTGTAACTTTTAACATTACACAAAACATGAGTTGCCCAGGAAGTTTAATCCAAGCTTGCGATCTCCCGCAATTCCTTGTAGATCAGACGCCACGCTTCGACGAATTGATCATGGAAGACATTCGTCCGACCGACGGCTGGCTCTACAACGTCAAGACCGGAACCGTGCCGATGGGCACTCCGGTTGAAATCACGATGGATCGTTTTCGTTCCGTCTTTCCGAACACCACGAAGGTGTGGCAGAAGGTTGTCGCCAACGGCCCAGGCTGTTCCGGCGCTCCCTGCGACCCGCCTGAACACCAGATCGGCTGGGGCGCGGATCGTCTCACCTACTTTGCCGAACAGCAGACGTGGGCGACGCCGCTCATCTGCTACGACCAGGATATGCACATCACTGCGGCGGAACAGCACATCGCGCAGATCATTGATGAAATCCTGAGGCCGGCCACGATCAACCTGTCCTCGAACTTTCTCCGCAAGCGGCATCTGCTGTGGGCGAAGAAAAAGTGGCAGGCCAACAAATACCTCTCCGACTTCACCTATCAGTGGGTGCTGGGCGGCCCCAACGGGGACGAGGAAATCTATTTCGACTGCTCGGTCAACCCGAACGCCGTGTTCCTGCTCGCCCCGCAGATGCTCCAGAACCGCTGGACGTATCTGATGCTCAAGGGTTATGCGGGCAAGAACCCGTTCAAGGACACCCTGCCGTTCATCGAGCTTGTCACCGACATGGACACGCTCTGGAGCCTGGAGCACCTTGGCGGACAGGTCGGAGTCGGCGGAGTCCCTTCCGTCACCGGCAACTGGCGCTTCGAGAGCTGGACTGAATCCACGAATTACTGGCGCTACGGCTTCACCGGCAGCATCGGCAATTACGCGGTTCGCTCAGACCCGATGGGCCTTCGCTTCAACTATGTCACCGATCTTGGCGCTTCTGCCAACGGCGGCAACGGAAACCGCTACCGCTACCAGGTGGTGCTCCCCTACCGCAACGGCATCACGACCGGCGCGGGCGGAGCGGCCGGCCTCGGCAGCGATGTCAACAACGACTACCAGAACGCTCAGTATTGCATCAGCCAGATTCATCACAAGATGGGCATGGAGATGCTGACCAGCGACGCCGGCGCACTCAACCCGGAGATGCCGTTCGGACACCGCGACTTCGGCGGCAAGTGGCAGTTCCAGATGCACGACCTTGGAGCCGACTCCAGCGGAGTGGCCATCAAGAACGCCTGGCAGAACAAGGGTCGTTTCGCCGCGTGGTTCAAATACTACATCCGCCCGCTGCATTACGAGTTCATGGAGGCCATCTTCCATAAACGCGAGCAGTTCTGCGTGCCGGAAATCAACACCTGCAACCCTGATCCCGGATACCCGGCGCAGGAGTATAACTCATCGCTTCCGACGTGCCCGGTGCCCCCGCTCTGGCCTCCCGCCAACAGCGGCCCGATCCCGGTGCCGGTTGAGAACGCGACCATCCAGGGCGTCACGGTGCCAATCGTGGAAGGCGACACCATCCCGAACGACACGTTCCAGACGATTCCGCCTCTGGCCGTCGGGAACCCTCCTGACCAGTAAAATCTGGCAGGGTTTGACAATCGCGGGCTGGGTCTGTAAGTTCAGGCCCAGCCCGATGAAACTCACGGTCAACTTTGAAAAGGAAACGTCATGGCAAAAAACTATTACGGCGATGAAGGTGCCCAGCCAGCCAAGCCCGCAGCCGCTCCTGAAAAAGACGACGACTCCGCCGGAGCCGGAATGGAGACTGCGCTGCTGCCAAAGTCGCTATTCCACGGCAAAGACCTGAAACCCGGAGACAAGTGCGATGTGACCATCGTGCGCGTCCTCGAAGACCAGGTGGAAGTCGAAGGATGTGAAGACGAAGGTCAGGAGGAGCAGCCTCCAGAAGAAGGCGAAATCCAGCCGCCCGAAGGCGGTGGAGATGGCGGCGAAGGCGGTGGAATGTATGGCTAACCATTCAAATGAATGACAACAGACCCAGCAGCACTCTTGCAGATGTCAGGGTGTTACCGCTCCTGCGGCATAACCAGCACGACCCAGCTTCTGAAGCTCGGCCTTCTCGCGCAGATAGTCCTTGCGCTTAATCCAATGGCCGACGTGACTCCAGAGGCTTTGTTGGAGCAGGCCAACTGCTACCGGTCTTACAGCAACGCGAGCCTTGGCGACCTTCTGGAGCTGGCGCTTCTGGAGTTGATAGCTCAAAACATTTCTTGAATGAATGTGTCACCCCAAGCCATATTTTCGAGCTCGGCCTGCTTCAGGTCGTATAGCAACGCCACGACTGGAGACTTGCTGGAGCTTGGCCTTCTGGCCATTATCGCCATGAACATTTCACCAGTTCCACCTGTGACTTATGGGTCAATCCTTCTGGAAACTGGAGGATACATCCTTTTGGAAACCGGAGGCAGAATACTTTTGGAAACCTGATTTATGCCAGCAGACGAGAAAATATCCGCAATGCCAGCAGCGGCAACTCTGAACGGCACGGAGATTATTCCGGTTGTTCAGGCTGGTGTGAATGTGAAGTCAACATCGGCAAGCATTGCGGCATTGGCAGCCTCCATGAGCTACATCGGCTATGCCGGCCCACCGAATGTTAATCCACCAGCTTTGATGAACATTGTGGTTGATGTAAATGGACGCCAATGGCAATACTTTGGTGGAGCTTGGAATTGAACTTATGAAAAACTTACTTGTGCTGTTTAATTTGATTTTGCTGCCTTTATTCGGTTACGGCCAGAATAAATACTACGGCACATTCACCGGCTCCGGCTCCGGCCTGACGAACCTTAATCCAGCAAACATTTCGACCAATGGCAGCACAAGTGGTCAGGTGCTTGCCAACCTTGGAAATGGAACAGTTGGATTTACAAATGGAGGCGGCGGAACGGTCTATGCCACAAACATCGTCGGCACAGTTCCAGCGGCGAATCTTCCAACTCTGCCTTATGCTGCCTTGACCAAGACTAACCAAGCGGATTATTATAGTGGCAATTCGACCGGGGTCTCAATCACAAACTTCAACAATCTTACGGTCAATAATTTTACCGGCAGCCTGATGAATGGAACTTTGACCAATAATCTGGCCGGGACGTATTCTATTTCAGCCTACGCAACCATAGTGGGTAGCAATAGTTCAAACCCTATTTACTATCTTGGCGTTTTTACAAATGGAGTTCTGGCCGGATATGCAGACGAGGACTTGTCAGAGTATTCGATGTCGCTCCAATCAAATCAGAAGTTGAACATCGGCACTCAATTATTTCAACTGCCCGCTGGAACTGGAATACGATTGAAGGTTTGGCAGGCCGTCAACGCGCCGGAGACTTACAACTTTCTATTTGTTAATTTATCCGTCCAGGCACACTGACAATGACCCTCACCCAAACAATCTCACGCAGCGGCGTCTTGAGCTTTGTGGCTGGCGCATTGTGCATGGCTGTCGTCATGGTCATGGCGACGTGGTTTTGCTTTGCCAAACGCATGGGCGGAAACAACCCTGATTGATTTTTTATGGCCGCCGAGAACCAGCTTGAAATTCTGGCGGCTGATTTGCAGCACGAACACGATTACCAACTCTTGAATTTATGGACGAAATACTGAAATCAGCCGTCGCTCAAACACCGGGTCTTGTCGTGCTTGTGATTGTCGTCGTCGTCTTCCTGCGATACATGGGGGTGCGTGACGGCCTGATCAAGGGGCTGACGGACGAGCATCTTGCGGAACGAAAGCTGCAACAGGATTTGATTAAACGGAACACTGTTGCGGCCACGACCAATACCATCGCACTCAACAACGTGGCGTTTTTACTGGACAAAAGATCAAGAGAGTCAAAATGATCCCCATCAATCCAAAGAACATCGGAGGTGCGATGACGGTGACGGGAACCTCCTTGATCGCGTGCGGTGTCCTGCCTCAGCTTGGTGGAGCACAGTCTTCCGCCCTCTGGTATCTGGCGCTGGCCGGATTCATTCTTTCGGCGGCAGGCAAGGGCGTCACTGTTTTATTCACGGCTGATGCGACATCTGTAAAAAATGTGTCCGTCGAGGTTGACCGGATAAACCAACTCGGATCTGACCCAAGCTCGCCACAGCTTGTTCCTCAAATCACCCCAAAACCAAATCCGCCAGTCAGTCCATGAAAACTTTCAAACTCGGCAAAAAGCCAAAGCGGATTGACGCGAGGACATTCAGGCTGGACAGGTATCTGCCCACGCTGCCTCCTGTGCCTGTCTCGGTTGACTGGAGTGGCAATGTGGGTCAATGGTTTTCGCTTCTCAACGACGCCATTGGAGACTGTGTTATCGCGGCGTCCGGTCACGCTGAAATGCTCTGGACGAGCCTGACCTCGGCAGAATTTGTTCCCACGGACGCGCAGATTCAGGCCGCCTACACAGCCATCACCGGCTACGACCCTTCGCAGACCGATGCGAGCGGAAATAATCCGACCGACCAAGGCACGGACGTTTTGACCGCGCTCAATTACTGGCGCAAAACAGGCATCGCAGGGCGGAACATTTACAGTTTCGCAGAGGTGACGCCGACCAATCTTGACCAAGTGCGCGCGTCCATCGCCTTCTTCGGCGGTTTGTTTCTGGGTGTGAATTTTCCCCAGTCCGCGATGGACTCCACAAACGCAAACCTGCCTTGGACAACTTTGAATGACGCGAACACCTTGGGCGGTCATTGCGTCTGGGTTGTGGAGTTTGACGCGCTTGGACTGACGTGCATAACGTGGGGACAAAAACAGAAGATGTCCTGGGACTGGTTTGAGGAATACGCCGATGAAGCGTATGTTTTGCTTTCATCGGATTTCATTAACAGCAACAACGGACTTGCGCCCTCTGGTTTCAACTTGACACAACTGCAAACGGATTTACAGTCTCTCTAATATGAAATTCACAAATGCAATCCTCGGCCTGTTCGCCGCCCTGATTGTCGTCACCTGCCTCGGCGTGTCCTTCCTTTTCACCAGCTGCGCCACGACCGGCGGCAGCTCAACCCTCATCACCCCGGCTCAAATTCAAGTTCTGGCTGAAGATGGAACCGTCATCGCATTGACGGCGGAACCCCAATACCTGCCAGCGGTGAAGCAAATCCTTCCAGTGCTCGCGCCATTCATCACCAATGGACTCGCAAGCCCGTCGTCCATCTCGAACGCGATTGCGATGATTCCAGTGTCAGGACAGCTTGGCCCCATCGAGGAACTTGGGATTCAGCAAGCTCTTACGCTCTTGACCACTTATGCCGGTCAGATCGGAATGACAGGCACGAACAACGCCCAGTTCAATGCCGCCGTCGCCGCGCTTTATGATGGCGTGGCCGCTGGAGTGGCGCTGTTCCCGTCGGCGACACCGGCGCAGATTCAACGTGCAAAAATGCAGTTGAAGCGATGAACGGATTTTTCCAGCAGAACCTCCTCCTGAATTTCAACATCGTCACTGGTGTTGATTTTCAGCTTCAAGAGTTCCTTTATTTCAACTCTGTCCAGTTTGGGCAGTTGCGGACGATGACGAGTTCGGACGGCATCAGCGTCCCGCGCCTATTTGAAAACATCATCCAACGGTTCGGAATTTATCTGGCGTCAGGAATCCTGCACGATGGCGCATATCGAATCACGCCGCTCACACCAAACGACCTTCAGCAACAGCAGCCGGACGGAACGTGGGCGATGCTGATGCTGTCGGAGTCGGATTGCAACGCTCTGATTGACGAGGCGCTCCAATCACAGGGCTGCCCATGGCTTGAGCGCGAGACGATTTATGACAGCCTTCAACTGTTTGGCTGGTCTGCCTTCGATAATGACCGGAACACGCCTCCAATTCCGCCGGCCACTTCAAACACCGCCAAATCAACGGTGATCAACCCGATGCCGGCTGCACCGATTTGATGGTTATTGGTAGGTCAGTTTTCCCTCGTTCCAAGATTTTGCCGCCTTCTTTTTAAGTTCTGTTTTCCACTGGTCGTTCTCCTTCCGGTATTCCTTGCTGACAGGCATCTCAATTACGAATCCAAGCCGGCGTGCGCCCTCAAGATTTATTGCCATCGAGTCCGCAAGGTCGGGGGATTTTCCGAACTTCTCCTTCATGTCCTGCTTGGACTCGACTTCGATCTTGTTGTTCCCCACCGTCGTCCATTCGCGCCGGCAGAACTCGGCCAGCGGAGCCTCCGTCATGCCTCGGAACTGGCCTCCCTCCACCGTCAGGCGCACTGAATACCAAAGCTCGGTGACGAACTTTGAGTAATACTGGCGGCAGGGCATCGTGATCTTGGCCGACACAGGTCGGTCTGAAGGTGTTGCGCCGCAGTCAATCGGGTTGGTCTGTGGAGACCAGAGCCGTGCAAACGCGGAGACCAGTCCGCTTTTCATGCCTGCGTCGAAGAAGAAGTTCTGCGGCGGGATTCCGCGCGTCACGCACTGCTCCTTTACGAACGACACGATCTGGTCTTCCGGCAGGTCGTCCTTCATGCCGGCCTTGACCGGGACGATGATGGTCTCTGTGATGGCAAAAATCTGCTTGTGCGTCTGGCGATTCGGGGCCTGATTTGTCAGTGCGTTGACATCCAGTTCTTTCATGTCGAGCATCTTTGACTCGAACCCGAACTCGGAAATGGTCATAACGCAGCGGTCGCCGCCCACACCTCCGAACGCCGCGTCCAGCGCCGCAATCTTAGTCCTGCTGGAATTCAGCCATTGCGGGGGATCCATCGCTCCATGCTTCTGCGCCATCTGCCGCGTCAGAACCCGCCGGCTGCCCTGGCCGCGAGGCATCATGCCCTGGTTCATCATCGTGAACTTGAGCGAATCCTTGCCGTAGCGCGCGATGTCCCTGTCAATGTCCTCTTTCGAGATCAGGGGGATTCCCAGCTTGCCGTCGTAGTTCGGACTGTCAGTGCCCACCAGTTGTATGCAGATTCCGCCGTAATGCGTCTTCCAGACCTTTGTTTCGGGCGTCTGGTCAATGTTGCCGTCCCAGCCTCCAAGCTCGTAAATCGGCTCACAGAGCGTTCCAAGGGCATCCGTGGTCTCCTTCGGGTTTCCCATGCCGACGACCTTGAAGTCCGGGTTCTTGTCCAGGTTGGAGAGCGCGAGCAGGACGGCAGGGGGCAGCATCTGAAGCTCGTCGAATGCGACCCGCACGCGCCTGTTCTTGATGCCAATGAACTCACTAATGCCACGGAAGTCTCCACCGATGAGGCAATTGTGGACAATCAATCCATTCACCGAATAGCTTGGATGGCCTTCAACTGCGATATTGTGGACTGAATATCCGCCCTCACTTTTGTTAAATCGGAGATCACTTCGCGGTTCCAAAACCTTAACACTTTCCACCCAAGCCCCTCCAGTATTTTTGTCCGTCGAATGTCGTTCGCAGCTTTCTTTGGCATCCGGTGAATTCCGCCATCTATTTCCACACAAAGCTTTAAGTCTGTGAATGCAATGTCCAGCTTGAGCCAGTGTGGTTTTCCATCCGAAAGAACAATTCCAGTTTTTAGGCGGTAATTCCAGACTGATTGAGGAAACTCTTTCCAGACCAAAAGTTCCTCTGGTGTTGGCTGGGTGTAGCCGCGCCTCCCCGACACCCTCCCACTCCCCTTCCGCCTGCAAGAGGCTCCGCAAAAACGAGTCCTTGATTTCGATGGCGACTCCCGTATTGAAAGAAACGCCTTCCCGCACCATTCGCAAGGCATCTTTTCCGTTCTCTGTTGGCACACCTTGGAGCAAAACTCCCGAAGATAATGAGATTTTATCATCAGCTTTCCGCAGTGCTTGCAGTGTCTGGTTTCCGTCAGCGCACATTCTTTGTGTTGGGAAGCCCACATCCCGGCGCACGAGCGACTGCAAAATAGCCCAGATGACCTGCCAGCCCACCACGACTTTCGATTCCAAGGTCGAAAAAACTTCCCGCATTGCTTGCATGGCTTCTCCGGCAATCTGTCGCGGCATTGAGCGTTGCAGAATTTTCGGTTCGGATATCCCGGAGGCATTTGACTCCCGCATGATTTGCACAGTTTCACGCGCCGAATATACCATGTCTAAAGTCTTCAAGTCAATTGCTTTTATCCATCCCCTGTTTGTGAGGATTGGATGTTCTGGAGTGCAGTCTATTTTCCTTCCGTCTGAAATTCTTATTCTGACAAGACGGTTGGAATATCTTCGGTGTGTTTGAGTTATTCGACCAAAGCCAAGGGCATTGAGCACCAAATCACCTACTTTCAAAGACTCTATTGGACGCCTTCCTGATGGCGTATCCACTTGAGTTCCAGAAGGAAAACACGGGACGCCCGTAATTCCATTCCTGAAGTCTCTACCGTCCTTGGATTCGTCGGCTGACTCGGTGACAATTCTCATCCGGCCGTCAATGGAGTGGCCTGGAAGTTTTGGAAACCTGGCTCGCGCAAGACGGTGATACTTTTTGATTTCTCCGAAGATTCTGTCCTGCATCCTCTCCTTGGTGGTGGAGCAGATGAGCACGGTGGTGCATTCAGGGAAGCAGTAATAGTCGGTCAAAATGTCGGTGCCGGTTCCATTGGTCTTTCCTGAGCTGCTCGGCCCCATGATGCCGATGACGCGGTTCTCCGGCTTGAGATATTCCTCAAGTTGAATCTCGTTCCATCGGTGCCAGATTTTCTCCGTCGGCCACAGCAGCTCCTCCAGCCGTCGAAAATGGAACAGAAGCCCGTTTCCGAACACGGTTCGGCCATCGCGTCCAGTCCACCGCCCTCCTTGTCGTATCATGTGAATCTCGACATCGGCTTCTGTCGAGCCGGTCGGAAACTGGATTCCGTAGCGGATGAGTGGCGCAGGCACGGGTCAACTTTA
>Ga0224555_1002195_pt1 | contig 23753 bp, 19 predicted proteins | sample 714S23034metaG_FD_180687 | JGI IMG/M metagenome (GOLD analysis project Ga0224555, IMG submission 180687) | Peat soil microbial communities from Stordalen Mire, Sweden - 717 S2 30-34 | ecosystem: Environmental > Terrestrial > Soil > Wetlands > Peat | place: Sweden: Norrbotten County, Stordalen...
CCAAGGCTTCACGCAGAAGATCTCCGCTTTGCCAAAACCGCATCAGCTTCGCTTTCAGATCCGCCGTTCTGCTCCAGTTCACTGCGCCACTTCCTGCGGGGGTTGTGGCCCAATCGCTTTCTTCTGCTCGCGGTATTCCTCGATAGACAGGTTCCGGAGCTTTGAATCTTTACCTCCCTCATTGTGAACAAATCCAACACTGGAGACGAAGGGTTCGATGATGTGGATTTTCTGCAGTGGCGTGACAATCATTAGTTGCAAATTGAGTTGCCTAAATAGTTTCAAACCATACTGCGCGGATTCATCCGTCCCTCGGCCAAAGGCCTCGTCGATCACGACGAAACGGAAGGAGCGCGAACGCTCCGCCCCCCATTCAAGACCGAATTGATAGGCGAGACTGGCAGCAAGAATCGTGTAAGCCAGCTTTTCCTTCTGCCCGCCAGATTTGCCACCCGAATCGGAGTAATGCTCGTATTCGCTGTCGTCTGCCCGCCAGCGTTCACTCGCAGCAAAAAGAAACCAGTTGCGGACATCGCTGACCTTCTCCGTCCAACGCCGGTCAAGCTCTGTCAAACCTTCCCGCCCGCGGAAGCGATCAATAATGGCCTTGACCTGAAGAAACTTTGCATCGGAGTATTGCACGTCGTCCGACCCGGTTACCGCCCCTTCAGTACAGGTGCGTAAGTCCTGCTGAAAATCCCGAATCTCGGCGTCTGGGCTGGATTGTAATTCCAGCACAATATAGCGGCCGGGATTGTAGTCAATTCCAGAAAGAGATTGGTTGATCTGCGCGATTCGATCTTTGATGGTTTCACGCTGGCGCGCCAATTGCCCGTTGAAGTTGGCGATTTCATTGATCGTGTTGACGTTGAGCAGTTCCTTAAAGCGCGCCTGAAAGCGCGGCAGGTCATCCTGGTTCAGACGGGTTAGCAGGTTGTCATATTCGAAAGCCGCTTCCAAGTTGGCATCAATTTCCGCCGTATCAAGTTTGAACTCCTCCTTGAATGAAACCATGGCCTTGATGATTCGTTCCGTCAGTAGCTTGATCTTTCTGTCCTCGGCATCTATCCGCGCCTGCAACCAATTACGCACATCTTGCTGGCGAGGTTCGCACGATTCCACAGTGAGTTGGTGCTCACCCAAGGCCTCGGCGCGCATTGCTTCCAGCTTTGACGATAGAGCTTCATTCATGGCCACGCCAGACAGCGTCTCAGCCTCAGTTCGTTGCTCCAATGCGACTCTTCGGCGTTCCTCGGCCGTTGTTCTCCTCGCCCGCGCTGCTAGCAGTTCGGACTCTGTTTTCTTGCGCGCTTCCAGGCGCTCCCGCAATTGTTCATTCAGCTGCCCGAGTGCGTCCGAGGCCGCTTCCAGCCTCTTTCGCTCGTCTGTGAGCCGGGTTATTTCGGAGGCAACACTAGCCCAGTCCAGTTCTTCGAAATTGTCCAACTCATCAAGACGCGTAAGCGCATCCAGTCGGCTCGCGAGCGCCTTCCGTTCCTTCAGCGTTTCGTTTCTCGCGTCCATCACTGTGCCCATCCGGGTTCCGAGATGGCTAAGTTTGACCTCCAATGCCGTGATCTTCTCGCTGTTATTCCAGCCGAGCACATAGCGGCTGCGATCATCGATGTTGTAGCGGTCGTCCTTTTCGTGCCGACCACTCGGATCTTTGATCTGCCCAGCCCGCGTGATGGCACGTGGTTCACGCTGGAACTGCTCCTGCGTCACGCAGCAGGCGACGTTGAAGCGGTGGGCAAGTTCGCGCTCCACCCAGTCGTAATAGCGCGAATCCGATTTAAGTAGTAGCTTATGTACCACGGAGTTGCGGTGTTGTTCCGGTAAATTGCCTGCCTTGCGCGCCTGCACATGGAAGTACACCAGGCGACCTCGGAGTTGATGACTATCCACCCATTCCGCGACCGCTGCGTAATGTGAATTGGGTACAAGCAATGTGAGCGCGAAGCTCCGCAACAACCTCTCGATAGCGCCTTCCCAAGCCTTCTCGTCGTCGCGAATCTGGATCAATTCGCCAGCGAACGGCATTTCGTCAGCATTGAATCCCAGTGCAGTGCAGAGAGCATCGCGTATCTGAATCTGTCGCGCTTCGATATTACTGCGGCGACCTTTCAGGCTGTAGATTTCCGCCGACAGTTCATCGTGCTCCTGCTTTCCTTGTCGAAGAGTCACGTCATGCTCGGTTAGGCAATTTTGCAGATCCGCATCGCGTTCGCGATCCTCTTCACGCCAAAATTGAAACCGACTGCGTTGGTCGGCAAAGGCCGTCGCGTCCGCGGCAATGGACTCATTTAGAATGGCTGCCAATTTGCCATAGCGCTCCGATCTATTCTGGCGCGCCTCTCGCACCTGCTCCTTCTTCCGAATCTCCGCCGCAAGCTGTTCAAGGCGATCTCCACCATTGTTGTTGATCGCCTGCTTGAGTTCATCAACTTGATTGTTCTTCTCGGTCAGTTCTGCATCCAGGCGCCGCACCTGTCCCTCTGCCCGATTCCATTCTTCCGCAATCAGTTCCAGGCGCTTGCCGAGAAGTTCAAGCTTCAAGTTTGCGAAGTGAGCGCGCAGTCCTTCGCGGCATTGCCGCAAGTCGTCTACCTCGGTGGACAGTGTTCTGTGGCGGTCGCAGTCGGTCACAAGCGGCATAAGTATCTCAACTTGCCGCTTAGCTTTTAGCACAGCCTCGTGGGCGCGATTGAGGTCGTCGAAATGGCTGATCAACGCTTGGATGCGCGGCGCCACGTCAAACGGCTCCAGCATATGACCACGAACAAAATCAGTGAGATTCCCTACCGATTTCATTGACACTGTTTGATGAAACAGCTCCAGCGCTTGGTCATTCTCGATTCCAAAACGGCGCCTGAACCAGGCTCCATAGGGTGGGAAGCTGTCGAATATCTCGTCACCCATTCCGCGCAGCTTTTTGCGGAGTTGCGCAATATCCGAGCCGAAATTGGCGAAGTCGGAGGCAATCGATAGATCCCGATCCGCGCCCACGAAAAAGCGCGCAGGCTGGCCGTGCGGCTCCTTCATCCAGAATACTTGGGCCAAGGTCACCGTCTGGTCATAGCCGACGTTATGAAAGACGCCGACAATGACCGAATAGCTGTTGTGGTTACGCAAAGGAACAGGCTTAGCCGCCCCCGTAATTTCGTTGCGCTCCGATTTATAGTAGCCGAGTACATAGGAGCGCAAGGACCGCTCCTTGCTGTCAGCTCCTGCGGCCTTGTTGTACGCGATACGCTGAGCCGGCACGAGCAGGGTTGTGATGGCATCGACGAGCGTGGATTTTCCTGAGCCAATATCTCCAGTCAGCAGGCCATTCTGGCCGTTGAGGTTGAGCGTCCACACTTGACTATCGAATGTGCCCCAATTGAAGATTTCCAAGCGTCGGAGACGGAATCCAGATAGCGCCCCTTCCGTTGGGAACTCAAGGTCAAGCGTCTGCGAATCATCCATGCTGCCTCTCATCTTCCCCGGGGGAACCGTCTGCTAATTGCGCACGATAGACTCCCAGTCGCGCATCAAATTCTCCGAGCCACTGTGCATCCACGAAAGCCCTTAGAATTCGCCGCACCTCGTAGTTGGCTCCGGCCGCCAAAGCACCTCCTTCAGCTGGCTTTAGCTTGCGCAGAAAGCCAAGTTCAACGACTTTATTGATTTGAATCTCGAACTGATCCGTGAACTTCGCCTCATTGGTGGCATTCGGCATGAACACGCGGATCAACTCGATCATTTCATCGCGACTCATAACCAGCCGCGTATCACCACCTCGCGTGTCGAATTCAGCCAGCTTCTTTCGCAGCAGTGCCAACAGCAGGCTGACCGGGAAAGAGAGCTGCCGGCGCACTACCAAACGCGGAAGTGAGGTCGTTTGTCCCTCGTCTTTTGGTTCCGGACGGCTTTTCAAGAAGGCATAGCCTTCAGCCTCATCCAACACCAGTTCTAGATAAAGCATTGTCACGTAATCGCGTACCCGCGCCTGCAAATTGAGCAGCGCACCCCAAAGGCGCTCATCGCTGTCGCGGTAAAGTACACCTTTTAGCAAACTGATCAGCAGAGCTGACAAATCCGCTGCCGGAATCGTGATTGGTGTCGTGTTGGAGAGACCGCTTACCATTTTTCGCCATCACCACGTTTCTAGTTAACGCACAAAGATCACCTGCGGCAGCCGAGCGCTGCGCAGCAACTTCTCGCCGAAAAGTGCGGTGGCTTCCCAGTGTATAAACTCCTGTCGGCTCTCGTCGACAACAATTCTGAACACATCACAGCCGAGTTGCAGGTAAGCAATCAATTCCGCCAATCCCTGCTGTAATGGCTCAGTTTCCAGCAATTCGCTCAGGGAAATCCGCGATCTGTCTTGCAAGGCATGGCCGATATGGCGAGTCAGGCGGGCTTTATCCACAACGACCTGATTAAAAAGCGCCTGATCGTCAATTAGTTCGTTGCCATATTGCAGGCAGAGACTGTCAATAACCGGCTTCAGAGGCGGGGTGAATAACGGACGCTCCATCGGCAGCGTAATCTCCGGATGAGGCTCCGCCAACTCGATCACAGTGCCTGTTGGCTGATCATTTCGTAGAGCTAGAGCACTACGCTCGATGCTGCGCAGGATATCCATAATGCGCTTATTTTCCAGCCAGGCTTGGTCGTCCAGAAAACGTCGCAACTGTTCGGATAACTGGGCCACGGTGCGCTGCGTATGCTCTCCTGCTTCCAACCAGTCATAGTGGACGCGTCGGAGACGGGCATCAGGTTCCAATGCTTCAACGGCAGGTAATGCCATCACACAATCCAGGAGTTCAGAAAGCTCCTCCTGGCGGCGGCTGGAAAGCAAAAACTCCCAAAATGCCCGAAAGCTCCGACCCTGATCGGAATCGGTAATGGTGTCGCGCTCACCCAGCACTTCTTCCAACAATTTGCCTTTGCTGCCATCCCACATGGCTATGTGTTCACGCACCCTTCGATCAAGCTGACGAAAGTTGGCTTCCACCTCTCGAAAGTCAGTGAGCAATTCACGGGCTCCCTGCATGAATTGTTGAAAGCGGTCTTTTACAGCGCTGTCGTCCAGTATCGGGAACTGGCCTGAGAGTACTTGGGCAATTTCAGTGTCAATTTTGTCGCGGCGTCCTTGCAACTCGGCAATCCGCCTTACAGGATTAGCCTCAGTGCCATCGCGCATCTGCTTGAGTAGATCGAACAACGTAAGCAGGCGAGATTCTGTGCCGACAAACTGCCGTTCAGACAACTGCTCCAACCAGGCAAGCGCCCTCTCCGACGAGGGCGTCAGATCAAATTGCGCCTCGTCGGTTCCAGTGCGATAAAATTTGCGCAGCCATCCTTTGTCGGATGCAGCCCAATCGTTCAGGTATTCCAACGCAGGTTTTGGGAAGGTGTCCTCGCCCAACAATTGCCGAATTTCGTAAAGCTCGTCATTCAGAGCTTCGGCCATATCTGAGGCCGCCATCACCCGCACATTTGTCACAATGAACACCCGGTGCAGAAAGCTTGCAATCAGGGGCGCATGGGGAGAGGATAGCAACCGCCACGCTGGATTGTGATTCTGAAGAGCCTTAAGTCTCGCAAAATCGAGGATCATCTTGCATCGCTTTCGGAATTGGCACGCAGTTTCAACTCACAGGGAAGCCCGAACAACACAGAATGTTGGAGCCGAAGGTTGATAGAAACCTCCTGGAGAGGCGCAATCCACGCAGACTGAGCCAGATATTCTCAATAATATCTCTGCCCCATGCCATTAGAGGGTAACGGGTTGAGATGAGTCGGAGCGAACGTCATCCAGCACCTTGAGAACCACAGCCGGATGCGCGCCGTTGTAACCTTCCTGAGTTTTGCGTCCTCACCGAGTGAGAGCCCGCTGAATGTCAGAGCGTCGTTTAGCTTTCCTCGTTCGGACTCAAAGTAATCCCGGTTGCTACGTGACGTACCGGATTCATAACATGAGTCACAAATTGCAGGATGTTGTGAGCGCAACCATCAGAGTTTTGCTTCGCCGCGAGCGCAGCATAGAGGCGATGCCTCTTGGTCATCTCCGGTATAGGATCGGGAAATCCGCATTCCCGCAAGAACCGTCCGATTTCGGACCCGGTCAGTCCGGTGCTGGTATCTCCGAGAATGTCGGAAAGCGCCTGCAGATTCGGTTCATCGAATTTTGGTATCGCAGCCATCGGCCCGGTCGTCCTTTCCGCTATCCCGCGCGCCGCTGTCAGATCATCATGCTCAAACCATGATTACGTCTTCGGTACTGCTGGCAGCGGCTCGCCCGCCAGTCCTTTGCTGACGAGGCCGGACAGGAAATCCGCAAAGGGAGCAATATCCTCGTCCACACTCGCCTTTTCGAGAGCCTCCATGTAAATCTTGCGGTCACCGACAGGTAGTACCGTCCACGGATATCCGCCTGATGCCATCATGAGATTCATCAGGAAGCGTCCCATGCGGCCGTTCCCATCCATATAAGGATGGATGTACACGAATATGAAGTGACCGAGCACGGCCCGCACTGCCGGTTCCTTTTCCTCGCGAAGAAGATCGAAGAGAGCTGGCATCGCATCCACGACTGCATCGCGGTTCAGAGGCACGTGCATGGAGCGGCGAATGTAGACCTGGCCGCTGCGATAGCCGGCGAGGTCGGCGGGTTTTACCAAACCGGCCGTCACGCTCGGGCCGAACATCTCTCGATACCACGTTCCGTGATCTTCATCCGCGACCAGGCCGGGATTTTGGCCGCTCAGAACCTTTGCCATGCTTTTTTGAACGGCCTGATAGGCCTGCCAGTACCCGAGAGCGGCCATGGCATCCCGCTGTCCCCGGTCCTGTTCATTCGCCTCCGGATTCCAAATGTTGCTCCGGACGCGTTCGATCAGTTCCCGGCTGACGCGATAGCCTTCGATCGACAGTGAATGATAAGCATCGGTCACGTAAGCATCGCCGACGCGTTTCATGTAAGCGGTAATATTACGTGGCAACCCCGGCGCCTTCGGAAACCGTCCGATGACGGGTTCACGCATTTTCTGCCACAGCAGCCGTATGCGGTTCACATACGGAGAGGTTTCGCGGGCGGGCAAAGCGAGTGTCGGCTTGTCCGAAAAGGGATCTGTCTCACGCACGTCGTACCCCGCAGCAATCATGGTCTTTGTAATATCATTCGCGATGCGGTCGCGTCCGCTGTTGAGGAAGGCGCCGGCAAGGCGTCCCGCAATTGTGCTGTGACCGCCTTCCAGCAATTTTGCCAGCACGCCGGATGCATCTCGGACCGTGGCCATGGCCGCGCGCGCGTCGGTCGCATGACTCGAAAAATATTGCGGCGAGCACTCGATAAGCGCGGATTCGAGCGAGAAAAGGCGCAGCCCATCTTTTTCCTTCCGGTCAGCCGGTTTTGGCAGGGCGGCCCGCAGGTCCAGCAGGGACGTTCCGTGTGGCAGTTTGGTCAGGTTGTTTTTGGCTCTGGAGGACCGGACGACGAGCTGCCGGGGGACCGTCCAGTTTCCGCCGTGCAGGGAGAGCGACTGCTCCGGCGACAGGGACCAGTTCCTTGCAAAGCGGGTTTCCAGATAGGCCGCAGCGAAGCGCCAGAATGATGCGTACCATGCGGTGCTCTCCCCCTTAACCTCATCCGGGCGGCTGGGGATGTACCATCCCTTTATTACCTCCTGCAGAAAACCGTTCGCCATGAGGCGCTCCCGGTGGGTGCGTGTCATGTCTTTCGCCCGGATGGCGGAGCCGCCGTTGACGTTCTGAAGCCCGTGGAGGATCTCCAGGGACTGGGCCAGTTTTTGCGAAGGTGAAGCCATGGGGGTCTATCCTCGTTAGTTTTTGCTGTCTTGCGGTTATTAGTTTAATGTGTCGTGTATTAATTAGTCTATTAAGACGTTCAATAATTAGTCTATTATGTCGAGTTATTATTAGTTTTTCCTGCCATAACCCTTCCGGGCCTTCCATCGGCCCCTCGACCGGTTCGGATGTGCAGCCCGCACACCGCGCAAATGGCGGCCCCCTTCCCCCCGGCTTTCGTCCTTTCATTTCAATGGTCCACGCATGTTGGGGATGGACAAACCACAATAAGACGGTCCGGCCGTCCCCGACGTTTTCGACGACCGGGCTCTACTCGCTCTAGCGGGACTCACCGAGCCTCGGATCTCGGCCGTGCGGTAACGATCCCTCACGCAGCAAAGAGATGCTGCGGCCCGATCCTCTGGGTACTGTCCAGCAGTTTCTCTCTACGCATCCCCTTCCTTCTAATTCACCTCTCCTCTTCCATCTGTGCCTCTGCACCAGAGGCTGGAGTATCTACATGTCTAGAAAGCAAAACAATCACAACTCTCCTCTACTCAGCGTAAAAGAGCTTACCGAGAAGGCCAGACTGTATGCGAAATCCGCAAAGGCGCCTTCGACTTTGCGAGCGTACAGGTCCGACTGGCTCCAATTCGAGAACTGGTGCAGATTGCATCGACTTCAATCGCTTCCGGCTTCTCCCGAGACAGTGGCGCTGTACATCGCAGACATCGCCTCAAATCACGCGGTCGCGACGATCACGCGACGGCTATGCTCAATCACCGAAAGACACAGAGCGTCGGGGTTCGCGAACTCGCCGGCGAAGGCGCACCACCTCGTCGTGAGCGAAATAATGAAAGGGATACGCCGGGTCTTCGGAACAGTACAAAAGGGCAAGAGTCCTCTTTTGACGGCGGACATCCGCAAAATTGTCTCCAAATGCCCCAGGGGGACCCGTGGCGATCGAGACAAGCTCTTGATCCTGATCGGATTCGCTACCCGAACTTCAACCAAGCCGGCTGGAACCGGGGGTTTCGCCCATCACGACGGCGGTAGCTCGCCCTGCTAACCCTGACCGCGCAACCCACAGAGCGCCGATCGGCAGTTAGCCAAGGCGCTCTCTCTTCCTACAACTTAAAGAAAGGAACACTCGATGAACGAAGAGCAGTATCGGTACCTCTTTAGCAAGATGAGTCAGTCCGCGCGTGCAATTTCGAATGAACCAATCGCTTTTGGTCGGAAAATGCGCGCCGGAAGAATTTGCAGCTCATGCAAACTCCCGCTGCCTGCTCCGCATACCCCAGGTCTGAAGCGCTGCGCATCCTGCGAAGACAAACACCTGGTCTTCATGTATTTCCGCCAACGAAGTGGTTGGCATTGCGGCTTCAGGACTGAGGAGAGGAAGAAGCTCCCGCGGGAGTTTACCTTCAAAAGCTCAACCACCCTCCGGGAGTTGGCCAGGCGCGGCAAAGGCCTGGTCCACGCGTGGGATCGCGAAGGCTTTGAAATTGACGTCGAGCTGGGCAAAGGCGGCATCTGGTTGCGCCTCTCCGATGAGCAGTACCGCGCACTTGGAGGAGTACTTTAAACGCGACCAGCCTGGCGAGTGAATCCGCCTCTGACGCCGGCGGTCGATGTCCGCCAGACTCTCAGGCGCAGGATAGTTTCACGCGAGTGGTTACTACCGCAAATAGTGTTGGCGGAGGCTGGAGTATGAGTTGAGGCTGATCTAGTCTACCGTTACCGGGGTAATGTCAAACCCGGCCGGAAGTAGACAGCCATGGAAAGCGGCGTTCAAGGAGGACCTCCAATCGACGGATTCGAGCCACTGCTCGATTCCCGGGAGGCTGCTCCCTACGTCCGCTTGCACTACAAAACGCTTGAGGCGAAAGCCCGACTCGGTCTGATTCCGGCGATGAAGGAAGGCAAGGCCTGGCTCTTCCGCCTCTCGCTCCTCGATGAATATATAGATCGTCAGTTAAAATCCAACGTAACCAACCATGCCGCGCTGACTCCCAACCGAAAGGATCAGGAGCCATGAAACAAGCGCGACAGCGTTTCAAAAAAGGCAGCCTGCGGGAGGTTCCGCGGGCCAACAACAAATCGGCGTGGGAATACCGCTACACCAATCCCGCGACGGGAATGCAGGATTCCATGTACCTGAGCACAGAGGAATTTCCAACCAGATCGGCGGCCCTGGCCCGTCTGGACACCTTTGTGCTTCAACTCAACTCAGGCCATCCTCTCACTTCCCTTGGGCCCAAAACCTTCGGGGACCTTCTGGATAGTTTTGTCACGAGCGAGCGGCTGCTTGAAATCAAAAAGATTCGCCCGGGCCAAACGAACATGAGCAAGGAAGACCTCAGTTTCACCACGGTCGTTTCCTACCTAAGCCTGATCAAACGGATCCGTGAGCGGTGGGGCCAGACCACCATTGAACAGGTGAAGCCCTATCTCGTAGCGGAGTGGCTCAAAACCACCACCGGTGCGCCGAAGACGAAGGGAAACATCAAAGCGCTTATGCACCGTTTATTCGAGAAGGCCATGCTGTGGGAGGTGATCGAAGTTGGTCGCAATCCCATGGAACTGGTCGAAGTCAAGGGAGTGACAAAGCGCGCCAAGAAGGCTGTGGTGCTAACGGTCGAGCAGTTCTACCTTATCCTGGACCTCCTGCCTGAGCCCTACCGGACAATGGTCCTGGTGGCGCAATGCACGGGACTCCGAGTCGAGGAAATCCTTGCCCTCCCTTGGGAGAACATCCACTTCGAAACTCTCAGCATGCTGGTGGACCGCGCCGTCGTTCACGGTCGAGTCCAGTATGTGAAGACCGAGTATTCGGAAGATGAGCTCCCTCTCGATCCCGAATTTGCAACCGTGCTTCTTGAAATGAAGGAGCGTTCGAAAGGCTCGGAGCTGCTGTTCACCAGCCCGGTCACCGGCCGCCACTTCCACGCTTCTCCGGCACAGCAGGATTATCTTCGTCCTGCGGGCTGGTGTCTCGTTCCGTGTTCCCAGTGCGGGGCCGCAATCGGCATGCGCTGTACGAACACAAAGGGCAAGACGACGGCCGTGCACAAAGAGCGGCGGGCACTCGCCAAGAGAAGCAAGCTCGATAACGTAGGCTGGCACACGTTCCGTCACACCTACCGGTCGTGGCTGGACGATGCAGGCGCACCGATCGGCGTGCAGCAGAAACTGATGCGGCACTCCGATATCTCAACCACAGCGAAGTATGGCGATGCGCTTATGGAATCCAAGCGCAAGCACAACTCTGTCGTGGCTCGCAGGGCATTGGGGAATGAGTAATTCGGAGGGAACTGCAGCCAGGCACCGGCGCCCTAGGGGCGTTGACAGCCCGAAATTCTATAAATCATAGGGTTAATTAGGGTTGGCCGGTTGGCTAATTGGTTGCGGGGGCTGGATTTGAACCAGCGACCTTTGGGTTATGAGCCCAACGAGCTACCGGGCTGCTCCACCCCGCATTTACAGTTTACCAACACCGCTTACCGGGGTCAAATTATTGACTGCGCAGGGCATGTGTTCCATCCGGTACACTGCTGAAGACCCTGCGAATGCAAACGAGGAACTCTGCGGATGTCGCATTTGTATGTTGCTGTCCTGGCCGTGATTGTCGTTGCGCTGCTGGCTGTTGCGCTTTATCGCACCTCTCGGGTGAAGACAAAGGCCGACTACCTGGTGGCGGGACGGTCGCTGCCGGCGGTGGTGCTGGTGTTCACGCTGCTTACCTCGTGGATCGGCGCCGGGTCTCTCTTTGCCGGGGCGGAGAACGCCTACAGGAATGGGTTTGCAGCGCTGTGGCAGCCGGCCGGCGGCTGGCTGGGATTGCTGCTCATTTACTTCATTGCGCCCCGGGCGCGGAAGTTTGCGCAGTTCACGCTGCCGGACCTGCTTGAGGCGCGCTACAACCAGACAGCGCGCGTGCTAGGCACCTTTGCCATTCTGTTTGCGTATGTGGGCATCACCAGTTACCAGTTCAAGGGTGGCGGCAACGTGCTGCACCTCATCTTTCCTGACACGGTCACGCCGGAGTTGGGCGCCTATATTATCGCGGCCTTCGTCATTGTCACCACGGCATTGGCCGGCATGTCGTCCGTGGCCTACATGGACGTGGCCATTGGCTCACTGGTGACTGTAATCTGCATCATCGCCGCGCCCATGCTGTTCTTTAAAGCGGGTGGCTGGACGGGTCTGCACGCCGCGCTGCCGGAGTCGCACTTTCAGGTATTGGGCAATCTCACCTTCGTCCGCGCCCTCGAGTTCCTGGTTCCAACCATGCTACTCATGCTGGGCAACCAGGTGATGTACCAGAAGTTCTTTTCGGCAAAGACCGAGAGAGATGCGCGGATTTCGGTGATCGGATGGATTCTTGGAACGCTGTTGCTGGAGACGTTGATCGTGGCCATCGCTGTTTTCGGATCGGCACTCTATCCCACCGGCGAAGTGGCGCGCCAGCCTTACGAGATCATTCCCTATACGGCGCGCCACGGACTGCCGGCGTTGATGGGCGCGCTGCTGCTGGGCGCGGTCTTCGCCAAGGTCATCTCCACTGCATCGAACTATCTGTTCTCTCCGGCCACCAATCTGGTCGAGGACGTTTTCGTGCGTTACATCTCGCCGGGCGCGTCGAACAAGCGGATTCTGATCGTCTCGCGGCTGGCTGTGGTGTTGCTCGGCTGCTGGGCGCTTTACCAGGCAATCTACGCCCCCAGCATTCTGGAAAAGATGCTCTGGGCCTACACCATTTACTCCGCCGCGCTTACGCCGGTGGTACTGGCGGCGTTCTATTCGAAGCGTGTTACTGCCTGGGGCGCCGTAGCAGCGATCGCCGCAGGCACCGTGATCACGCTGTTGTGGGATGTGCCGGGTGTCAGGGAATGGTTCCCGCCTATTCTGGCGCAACGCGATGCGATCTTCCCGGCGCTGTTTGTGGCCGTGACCGCAATGGTAGTTGTAAGCCTGTTTACTCGCGCCCCGCAGTCTGAGCAGTTGGTCCAGTTTTCCGATTAAACGCCGTTCGATCTGGCCCGTTTATTTTTAACCGCGCCACGAGGCGCCGATGCACGTGGAAATAGCCGCGAAGGCACGCTTGTAACCGGCATGATCCATAAATGGCATCGCGCGGGCAGCCAACCGGGGTATAGTGTCTGCGTACCGCACGGCGACTTGGAAATCCTGGCTAAACTGCACTTGGGAGGCGTTATGCGAAGGATTCTGGTTATGGTTGGTTTTCTTCTTTCCATACCAATGATCTTGGGATTTCCGAGGCCGGCCCACGGCTTTCAAGCTCCGGCTGTTTGGGTGGATGCGAATGGAAACGCACACTCCTCTCCACCTGAGGCTCCGCCAGCGGCTGGCACGGTAGAAGCCGCTCCGCCTTATACTTCACTGTCTGGCACGCCGCCCGCGTCCGGTTCAGGCGTCACGACGCCGGAGGCCGCGGGAACGGCTCCGGCAAACAGTTATCTGTTATGGCAGGATCCAGGCGAAGGTGCATTTTCGGTCTCGTTGCCGATGGGGTGGCGAATCTCGGGCGGCACTGTTCGTTCCACCAAGTTCGAGGCGCATTACCTCGTGCGGGCGCAGTCGCCCGATGGCGGCGCGAAGCTATTCATGGACGATCCAGGCATCCTGATGCGCGAGGTTCCCAACCAGGGAACGGAGGCGATGGGCGTGAAGATCGGACAGGAGCTGCCTTCCGGCTTGGGCTCAAGCCTGATCGTGGAGCCTTATCGCCCAGGCGACCAGTTTGCCGCAGAGTATGTCAAGCAGATTCTGTGCCCTTCGGCGACCATGATTCTTGGCGGCCCCATCGCGGACCAGACGCAGGCTTTGAATGCGCAATTCGGCCCTCTCGGTCAGTTGGGGGGAAAAGCCCTCCGCGCCGATGCGGGCGAGTTGGCGTTCAAGTGCGGCGCGCGCACCGGATACGTGTATGTCATCACCGTACAGGCAATGCAACCGGACGGCCCGGTGGCGATTTGGGCTGTCTATCGCATTGCCGGCTATCTAGCCAGCCCTGCGGACAGCCCGGCCGCCGCCGCGGCAGTCAACCAGATGCTTGGCACATTCCATATGAACCAGACCTGGCTGCAGAACTACGCCAAGGAAAGCGGCGACACTGCCGGAATTGTGGTCCGTGAGTCCAACGCTGTCACTCAGACCACCATCGACCGTGAGAAGGCGATCAATGCCGGCATACAGGCGTCGATCCAGAGCTCGCGTCACAATAGCGCGTCCATTCCGAATGGCGCCGCAGGGGCCACGTCTTCCGCATCGAGCACCAACGCGAACGGTCACAACAACGCCCAGATACCGACAAAGAATGTCTGCGATGACCTGGGCCGCTGCCAGACTGTTGACGCCGGCATCGCCAACTGGTGGAGCGATTGCAGCGGGATATTCTACCAAGGGCCCGAATCGGGCAGCCCGCCGCCGGCGAGCCAGAGTGCCTGCTGGTCAAAAGGTCGCTGACGACGATCGTTGAGGGGCCGCGCCCATCCGGATTCAAGATCCCATCCGGGATCTAGTTGTTTGCTCTTTGCGCCACCAGCATTGACTCCAGAATCTGGTCTGAGACTTCCTTTACAGAGGACGGTGAATGCGACAGAAACAGTGTATTGGTCTTGTCGCTCTCGCCAATCGACTTCAGCGTGTCGAAATACTGCGTCACCAATACCAGTTGCATCACGTCTCGTGAGGAGGCGCCGTCCACCACCTTCTGGAACTGCTCGATCGAGACCTGCAACCCTTCGATAATCGCCTTTCTCTGGTTGGCGATTCCCTGTCCTTGCAGCGCTTTGCTTTCCGCCTCGGCTTCGGCCTTCTTGACCACCAGAATCTTTTCCGCCTCGCCCCTGGCATTCGCGGCTACCTGCTCGCGCTGCGCGGCGTTGATGTCGTTCATGGCCGACTTCACCTTGGAGTCGGGAACGATGTCGGTTACCAGCACGTTGACGATCTCGTAGCCGAAGGTGGCCATGTCCGCATCCAGCTCCTGCTTCACCGCGGCAGCGATCGAGGACTGGCTGGCAAACACCTCGTCCAGCGTCATTCCCGGCACATGTCCCAGAATCACTTGCTCCACGTAAGACTTGATCTGCGCCACCGGATCGGCCAGCTTATAAAAAGCGTCGTACACCTTCTCCGGACGTACGCGGTTCTGCACTGAGATGGGAATTGTGACGAAGACGTTGTCCTTGGTCTTGGTCTCCATGGTCAACGTGATCTGATTCACCCGCAGGCTGACCATGCCGGCCTTGGTATCGAAGTACGGCATCTTCCAGTTCAAGCCGGCATCGGCCACGCGAAGAAACTTGCCGAAGCGCGTGATTACAGCCACCTGCGCCGTGTTGACGGTGAAGAAGCTTCCCATAATCAGGGAAAGTGCGACGATGGCGATAATCGCCAACAGAACCATGAAGAGTACGTCCATTTCAGCCCTCCGTTGCCGGCCGCGGCGGCCAACGGACGATTATATAGGCCCCCCGAGTAAGAAAGGTTACGAGGCAGGCATCGCGGTCCGGTTATTTGCCCCAGCCTCGATCTGCTTCCTCAAAAAAATCCTGACCACTCTTCCAAAACGGGCTTACACTGTCCCTGTAAATCCGTGTGAGGCCATGCCCGTCGCGCAGTTAACCCTTGAAGTCCGCATCGAGCACGCCCAGTCGCTCAAGGACAGGCGTCAGGTGGTGCGCTCGCTTAAAGACCAGTTGAAGCAGGGGTTCAACGTCTCGGTAGCAGAGATGGATGAGGCCGTAACCTGGCAATCTGCCACGATTGGTGTGGTTGCCGTCTCCCGTTCGCGCGACTACCTGCACGGCCTCATCGAAGAAGTGGAACGCTCCGCCCGCCGCATGTTGAATGAACTCGGCGCAGAGCTGGCCGACTCGTTCTGGGAATACATCGAAAGCTAAGACGCGCGCCGCCATCGCTCAGCGTCTTGTAAATGCGGTCGGCCTTGGCATCGCTGTCGGCCGAGAGCGAAAGATAGGCGCTTCGCCTTTGCTCTTTTCCTTGGGTTCTCCGACAAGTCAAGCCTCCTTCTTTTTGAGATCATCGGCTGACAGGGGCGCTTTCCTGCTCAACGCACATTTAAGGCACCACAGTCGGAGTAGGGACCATGATCGCTCATGCCCCCCTCCACAGATCCGGACGAGCGGCACTACCGCATCCGGCTCCCACCTTGGGTCATGACGCCGAGGCGCACCATGGGATAGGGATGACAGATCGAAGCCGTCGGAAGCCACCGTACGATAAAGCGTCGCATACGGCGCCACGGCAGGTGGTGGCCTTGGCTGCGACGGCTCAGCACCGTCTGCCACAAGCGGACCACTGCCACGCGGAAGGCGCACAACGCTGGGCCATTCATGGGCACTCCGTAATATCGGAAGTGACCCAGCAGGACCGAGCGCAGATACGCTCCTTGTTCCGGGATGGGCGTGTGCATGCGCCGCCGCAGTTCGTCTTTCAACGCCCGCAGCTTGGCCTGCCACCTCTGCCGCATCGTCTGTCGCAGCACCGTGAACCATCCCTTCCGAGTCTTCCCACAACTATGCGTGAAGCCTAGGAAGTTGAAGGTCTCCGGCTTGCCGCCGCCACGGCCTCGTCGGTTTCGCTCCGCATAGCGGCCGAACTCGACGATGCGCGTTTTGTCGGGATGCAGCGCCAGTCCGAACTGCGCGAAGCGCTCGCGCAACTCAGCCAGAAACTGCTCTGCTTCCTCGCGATGCTCGAATCCGGCAACGAAGTCGTCGGCAAAACGAACGAAGATCACTTCTCCATGCGCCTGCTTCTGTCTCCACTGCCGGACCCAGAGATCGAGCGCGTAGTGCAGGTAGATGTTCGATAGCAGCGGGCTGATACTGCCGCCCTGCACCGTCCCCACCTCGCTCCGTACTCGCTTGCCCTCCTCCAACACGCCTGCGTTGAGCCACTTCTGGATCAAGCGCACGACGCGCCGGTCGGCTACGCGATGCTCTATAAACTTCACCAGCCATCCGTGGTCGAGAGTGTCGTAAAACCGCCGGATGTCGGCATCGAGCACCCAGTTCACCTTCTTCGTTCCGATCCCAACTGCTAACGCATCCAGCGCTTGATGCGGGCTGCGCCCCGGTCGAAATCCATACGAGAAGCCCAGAAAGTCCTGTTCATAGATGGCGTTCAACACTTCGACGGTGGCCCGCTGGACGATCTTGTCTTCCAGCGTGGGAACTCCGAGCGGGCGAAGCTCGCCCGGTTTACCCACCTTCGGGATGTACACTCTGCGCACAGGGCGTGCCCGGTACGCTCCTCGCTGAAGCCTATGGGAGAGATCGTGGAGATTTTCCTCCAGAGCCCCTCCGTAGTGCTGCCACGTCTCGCCGTCTACGCCCGCTGCCGCGCCCCGCTTGACTTCCAGGTACGCCGCTCGCAGTCGCTCCACGTCGCAAATGTGTTGCAGGAGCGCGGTGAACCGCTGTTTCTTATCCTTCTTTGCTGCCTCACGTACCCGCTCCAGCGAGCTTGGCGCACCATCCCGGCTCTGCGTCCGGAGTGCGTTACGCTGGGGCGAGTTCCCCTTGGCCAGTCCCCTTCCCTCCATCGCCTCCGCAGCCGGTTCCTCGACTTTGTTCGGCGACTTCGCAGGTACTTCGGAACTGTCCGACTTCCCGCGTCTGTTCATCATCGGCGTACGTCCTTCGACTTCCCGATGCGGCCTGCGGTTCTCTCCTCCGCAGGCGGACGCGGGATCTCCCGGTTCCCGCACAAGGTGTTTCCGCACATGCACGGGGTCTGTGACCGCGCGGGACTCTGACGCGCCTTGCGAAAGCGGTGCGCCAGGTGTTGCCTTCCGCCTTTGCCCACAGCGTCGGCGTCCCGGAGTGCCTGCCGCTCACGCGGCAGGGAATGGATTTCGCGGCTCAATACCCGGCCTGTACGTTCCCCTGTCAACGCTTCGACGCCGCCCTTGCGAGCGACTCCGCATGACTCGGGGCCGTTGTGGTTCGCTATTCCTTCAACGTATGAAACTTGCATTCACTACACCTTGCCGATTTTTACCGGCGCACGGGCAATCGCATGAATCCATTTTGTTGACCAGATTGGTTCTGATTTCTAACGCGCCGGAGGCGCAACGGTGGTTAGCCCCGCGCTTCAGCGTGGGGAAAGGGGCCAGAAGAAGTCAGTCAGCCCTGTAGGGGCGGCGCAAACGGCGAGATTTTCATCAACATGACGTTCATGCGATTGCCCCGTAAGGCACCAACCGGCGCCCTTTTCGTCTAATGCGCTCTGCTATCCTTAATGGTTTACGTGAGCAGGAGGAAGCCATGCCCGAGCATCGAGGACGAAAGCATCATCAGGACCGGGTGGCGGAGACGCTGCGGCTGGAGATAAGCACCATGATTGAAGGCGAGCTCTCCGACCCGCGCATCGACTTCTGTTACGTCACCGAAGTAGCGCTGAATCCCGGCGGCAAGTCGGCGCGTGTTTACGTGGCTGTGGATAGCTCCGTGAAAGATATTGCCAAAGCGGAAGAGAACACCATCGCCGGCCTCGAAGCAGCCAAAGGATACATTCGTTATGAGATAAAAGAGCGGATGGGCGTCCGGCATGTGCCGGAGCTGAGCTTTCTGGCTGACCGTTCGGGCCGCTTCCAGGCGCGCATCGAAGAGCTGATGGACCGTTCGCGCAAGCGGCAAAAGGTGCAACCGCAGCCTGCGGAACCAAGCACGTCTCCGACTCTGGAGACTACCCTCGAATAACCGCGCATGGACAGAGCTGTCATCAATCCGGATTTGAGGAAATCGACCTCCAAGCCTGGCTGCGCCTCGCCTGCGGCAAAGGACATACTGTCCGACCCCTCTAATACGCCTATGGACGCAATCCTTCAGGTGTTGCGCAACGGCGAGCGGTTTCTAGTCTGTTCGCACTCTCGACCCGACGGCGATGCGGTAGGCAGCGTCTTGTCCATGGGAATGCTGCTCGAGCAAATGGGCAAGCACGCCGATCTGGTCACGGCCGATGGAGTTCCGGCCATCTATCGTGGGCTGCCGGGAGTTGATTCCATCCGTCGCGCGCTGCGCATCCACGGCCCCTACGACGCTGCGATACTTCTGGAGTGCGACAGCCTGGAACGCACTCGGCTGCGCGGCCTCGAGGATTTCTATCTGATTAACATCGATCACCACATCAGCGGGCGGGCATACGCTCACCTCAACTGGATCGACTGTGAGGCCGCCAGCGTCGGCGAACTGGTTTTTAGGCTCGTGAAGTCTGCGGGCGCCAAGTTGACGCCCGAGATGGCTACCTGCCTCTACACCACCGTACTCACGGATACTGGTAGCTTCACTTACGGATCGGTCCGGGCATCGACATTTGAATTGGCGCGAGAACTGGTGCTTGCCGGAGCTGATCCCATTGCGATTGCCAGGGAAGTTTGTTATTCGACCCCAACATCCAAAGTTTTGCTGCTGGGGGCGGCACTGAATCATCTGAGGCGCGAGGGGCGGATTGCCTGGCTGTGGGTAACCCATCGGGACATGGTGCGCTGCTGCGCCGCGGAGGAAGACTGCGAGGGCATTGTGAATGTCGCGGTGGGCATCTCCGGGGTGGAAGCCGCGGTATTTCTGCGCGAACTGCCGGATCGGAGCCTTCGGTTGAGTCTGCGCAGCAACGGCAAGGTCAACGTGGCAGCGATTGCCGAGCGTCTTGGTGGAGGAGGGCATGGCAATGCCGCTGGCTGCACTTTGGAAGGCCCCTTTGCCCGCGCGGTCGATGAGATTCTGACCGAATTACGGCGCAGCATAGCTTGCAACTCACAGGACGGCCAAAGTGCCCCCTGAGATTCGCAAGGTTCATTGAGATTCCGCGTGAATCTGTTAGCCTTGTCCCTGTTGAAACTTGAGCACCATCTTCGCGTCCATTGTGGGCGCGGAGGGTGTGCGGCCAGACAGGCTTCCTCCAACCGGTCTGGGCAAAGCTGAAAAACGCCGTCCTGGATGAACTAGGCTGCCGCACGTCCGTTGGAGAATTGCTGGAAGTGGAAACCACCTTGGAGCCGATTGTTCCGGACTTGCCCGATAAGCCTCATAAGCGGCTGCCGACTTGGGCCGCTGTGCGCGAACTGGGTGTGTTTTTGATTTTTACCGCCTTCTTCCTGGTTTATGGACTCACTCCTCTGCTAGGCGGCGACGGCTTGGGATTGGTGGGTGCCGACGAGCCACGCTATGCGCAGATCGCGCATGAAATGCTGGTCCGATTCGATTCCGCACCCACCCTGAAGGGCCGCCTGAGCGCTTGCGTCACTCCCTATCTCTACGGCCATCCCTGGTTGGAGAAGCCTGCGCTCTATTACTGGCGCGCGATGTTTCTGTTTCAGGATTTCGGGGTCCACGACTGGAGCGCGCGGCTGCCCTCCACCACTTTTGCTTTTATCATGATCGGCCTCATCTACCTGCACATGCGACGATTTCGTCCCGGCGGACACTTGGATGCGGCTTTGATCACGGTAGCTTGCGTGGGCATTATCGGTTTTTCCCGAGGGGCATCTACAGACATGCAGATGGCGGCGCCGCTGGCCATCGGACTGCTTGGCTGGTACGCCTGGTACGAGACCGACTCCAAGTTCTGGCTCTACGACATCTACTTTTTCACCGGCCTGGCCACGCTCGCCAAGGGACCTGTGGCGCCCTTTCTGGCCGCCCTCATCATTGCCGCTTTCGCCTTTCTGCGTCGCGAGTGGGCCATCGTACGCCGCACCTTCTGGTGGCCGGGGATGGTGCTCTATCTCGCCATGGTGCTGCCTTGGTTCATTGCCGTGCAGCATCAGAATCCTACCTTCTTCCGTGAGTTCTTTCTGGAGCACAATCTGGAGCGGTTCGCCACGGATCGGTATGAGCACTCACAGCCATTTTGGTACTACCTGGTCGTGGTTGCGCTGGCGATGATGCCCTGGACGGTGGTTGCTGTGCGTGCACTGATTGATGGCATTCAGACCTCCGTGGCTGAGTGGCGGCTGCGCCATTCCCGCATTGCTACTCCCTGCGCCAGCCGCACCGGCGACGCTTTTCCTGAGTTTCTGGTGCTTTGGGCGCTCATCCCGATTGTCTTTTTTTCCTTCTCGCAGTCCAAGCTGCCGGGCTACATTTTGCCCTCCATTCCCCCCATCGCCATTCTCACGGGAGACTTCCTTTTTCGCCGCCGTCAGTTGGGACTGAACCGCTGGCTTCTATTCGCTCACGCCGTGTTGTGCGGCATCATGACCGTTACCGTGCTGTTGCTGCCCTGGTTTGTGGCTCATGGCGCGCAGATTCCGCCCGCGCACCCGCTCATCGCGGCCCTGGTGGCCGCGTCCGGCGCAGCGCTCTTGATTCTCATTGTCACGAAAGGTTTCGGAGTAGCAAAGCTCCGGCTGGTTACCTGCGCTGTGATGGTGGTCCTGGTTCTATTCCTTTATGGCGTTGGCCCGTTCTTCGGAATTCCAGAGGTGAGCGCCACCAAGCGTGTGATTTACCTGCTGGACCGCACTTATTCAGCACGCCCCTTGGCGGCTAAGCTGGCTTCAATAGCGCCGGCGAGCGAGACGATTGCGGTCTTTCGCGTGCGCCGCGATGTCGAGTACGGCCTCTCGTTTTACCGCAATCGCGAAGTGGTGAACTACGAACAGAGCGGTGTGCCCGAAGAGCAGCATTTGCTCGTGGCGCGTGTAACCGGACGCGGTGGCGTAGATCTACATACTCCGGCGGCGTTGGAAGAGTATCTGGAAGGCCGCGATTACGCGGAGGTTTTCAGTTGGCCGGAGCAGGGGCTGGAGATCTACCTCGTCGGCGCTCGGTAGACTGGATAAAGCAAGCCTCAAGTTGCAGTTGGTGGCGAGTCGTGTCAAAGTGTCCGAGAGGGTATTGCGGCATGGCCGGCTGCGCAGCGCCGCCGGCTGAGCTACTGGAGAATCATGGCATCTAGCACTTCCACCGAGATCCTCGACCTGCGGCACTTTTCGGCGCCGATGCTGCGCGCCGTGTTGGAGGCTGAAGGGGACCTGTGGAAGCAGCGGCTGCATTGGGACTATCGGTCTTCGGCGCGGCTGCTGATGCAATACCTTGACAACCACTTGCTGCCGGGGTACGCGGCAGTGGCGGCGGACCAAGTGATCGGCTATGTCTTTTGCGTTTACGAGGAAACGAAGGCGGTGATTGGGGACGTTTTTGCCGTGCCCAGCCAGCCGGACGCGCACGCGATTGAAGAGATGCTGCTCCGCCACCTACTGGAGTTGCTGGTGAACTCGCCGCAGGTGGATCGCATTGAATCGCAACTACTTGTGCATCCTTCAGGCACGCATTCCGCGGTGTTTCGCGAAGCCGGTCTCGAGCTCTTCCGGCGCCTGTTCATGGTCCAGCAGCTCCATGAACTCTGGAGCCCGCCTCGGATCAGCCTGCCCGGCGTGCTGGAGCTGCGGCCGTGGCGCGACGAAGATCTGGCGCCCGCGGCCAGGCTGATCTGCGAGGCCTATCGCGACCATCCCGACAGCCTGATCAACGACCAGTACCGCTCCGTTCACGGCTCGATGCGGTTTCTCAATAACATCGTGCGCTACTCCGGCTGCGGGGCCTTTTCAGCGCCGGTGTCGCACGTGGTTGTCCATCGCTCCAACCGCGAATTTGTTGGACTGGTACTGGGCTCGCGCGTCAGTCCCGAAAGCGGTCACATCACCCAGGTGTGCGTGCACCCTGGCTACCGGCGCCACGGGATGGCTCGGATGCTGCTCTCCGTGGCGGCATTCCACTTTATGCGCCAAGGCGCGCAGGAAATTTCCCTCACCGTGACCCAGGCCAACCAGCAGGCCATCGAACTCTACATGTCAGAGGGCTATACCTGCAATCACCGGTTCGATGCGGCGGTTTGGCGAAAAATCCAACCTTAATACTGTTCATTTAAATATTCTGATAGCTTTTCGGATGTTAAGCGGAGGCAGGGGTTTGCTGTTTCGCGGACGGAGCCGAGGCCGCGTGAAGTTGCAAAGTGAATATCGATGAAAGAGTCGTTTTCTCCCTCTCTCGCGGTCAGGGAAGAAACTTAAGGCCGCTCGCGGGGAGCGGCCTTCGAGTTCCACACCTGAATCCGTTTGGTTAAAAGGTCGTCGAGACAGTCAAGCGGAAGGTCTTGCGCGGCTCGCGGAACTGATAGCGCGCGCCGTAGGCCTCGATCGCCTCATTGTACGAATAGTCTCCTGCGCCTCCTGTCGGGAACATGGCGCGGGTAATCAGCTCCGCCGAGCAGCTTCCCTGCTTGCCGCCCAAGAGCACGTCGTTGCAGTAGGGCGCCTCGTAAAGCCGCAGGGGGTTGTACGCGTAGTACAGCCTGAAGGGCGCGTTAACGATGGGCATGATGACCGCAAGCTCGCCGCCCAGCGACATGCGCGGTACAAGATTGGTGCCCGAGATGGGCCGAATATTCTCCTGGAATCCGACCTTCGAACCCGGAATGCCTCCCTGGCAGGAGCCGTTGTTGTAGACCGGGCAACCGTAGAGAGGCGCGGTCAGCGCGGCAAAACCTTCGGGACTCTGCTTCAACTGCCCATGATTGGTGGCCACATCGATGCCGAAGTCGTCGAAGACCGAAAACATCAGCGTACCAACGATCGGAATCCGGTACTCGAGATTCGTGTTCAGGTTGGTGTCGCCACCGATGGACGCCACGCCGTAGACCGGCAGGGGCACCTGGATGCACTGGTTGTCTTCAGGATTGGTGGGATCGCGGGGGACGCACTGTCCGTCCGGATTGGTCAGTTGGAAGTTGATGCGGCTGGGCACGTAGCCATAGGGGGTTGCCCCGCGTACGTCGAAGCCCCTCAACTCGCTTTCCCCGCCGGCGTAGAAACGGTTGTTGGGAGGGGCCACATCGCCGCCAAAGCCCTGGACATAGCCCAACTGCGCGCGAACGCCCAGCACGTTATGCCCAGT
>Ga0224555_1002196_pt1 | contig 23750 bp, 22 predicted proteins | sample 714S23034metaG_FD_180687 | JGI IMG/M metagenome (GOLD analysis project Ga0224555, IMG submission 180687) | Peat soil microbial communities from Stordalen Mire, Sweden - 717 S2 30-34 | ecosystem: Environmental > Terrestrial > Soil > Wetlands > Peat | place: Sweden: Norrbotten County, Stordalen...
TCGGGATAATTCTCGTCGGTTTGAATCAAAACGTGGCAGCCGAATTCCTGGATGCGTTTCAACTCACCAGCGAGGTCAACCGTTTTCTCCCAACCGGCAATCGCCGCAGCGGTTTCGTCGCCGATGTTGCGGACGCGCCGCAATTCGCCTGGGGAGGCTTGAAGAATCTTGGGCGCGTCGCCGAAATGTTCCAGCAGCAGCCGGGCGCGCACCGGCCCGACGTGCTCGATGAGATTAAGCGCGATGAACGCTTCCCTTGAGTCCATGCCGAATTAAAGAGTTTCAAGTTTCAGGTTTCAAGTTCCAAGTGGCGGGACATTTTTGCGGGAGGCAAATTTTTAGCGCCGTCAGGCGCGGCATATTTGTAGAAAACCCCACATGAACTGTTTTAGCTCCGTCAGGAGCGGTATATTTATAGAACCAGAAAAAATAAAAATTCAAAGCCCCGTCAGGGGCGGCATATCTGAATATGTCGCTCCTGCCGGAGCTTGGAATTTCTCTGGGCGCGTTTCTACAAATATGCCGCGCCTACGGCGCTGAAGAAAGATGCGTGGCGGCAGGAATTGTTTGGCGCTGGACACAAACTGGCGCCGGGAATAGGGTTTCAACGTGAAACGAGATAGGCTGCAAACCAAGCTGCCCAATAACTGTAGGCCACAAGCAGTATGAAACCGATGCTCATCGCGGTCATTTTGATATTGATTGGGATCCATTTCAAACTATGGCGTTCGCGGATTGTTTGCTGGAGCTTGTCCGTCATGTTCTTGGTTTTAGCGGCGGTCTGGTTATATGTTCTCAGAGAGCCGAATAAGGCCTTTACAGAAGCAGAGCGTCATGCCTTACAAGTCGCGGGAGTCGTTTCCGCAGTTTACTGCTGTTTTGTTTTTCATTTTGGCATTGCGGCCCAAGAAGCGGCGACACAACGATGTGGCTTAACCAGTTAGGCTACAAACTTCCTGCGCCTGTTTCCCAAGATTGATTGCGCGGCGGCTTCCTGCTATTGAATCTGTGTGCCTGATCCCAGTCTGTTGCTCCTCATTCCGGCTTACAACGAGGAACGCCGCATCGAACCGGTGCTGCGCGACTACGCGCAATTTTTTGAGGAAAATTATTCCGGCAAATTTCAGCTCGTTGTCGTGCTCAACGGCTGCACGGACGACACCCTCGGGGTGATTCGGCGGGTCGCGGCGGAATTCCCGGCGGTTTTTCGGGTGCTGGAATTCAAGGAGCCGATTGGCAAGGGCGGCGCGCTCATCGAAGGCCTCAAGCTCGCCGCCTTCGGCGATTTGATCGGTTACGTGGATGCCGACGGCGCGACGCCGCCGCGGGCGTTCCTGGATTTGGTCCGGCACATTGGCGACGCGGACTGCGTCGTCGGCTCGCGCTGGCTGCCGGATTCGGTCATTCATCAATCGCAGACCGGCAACCGGCGATTCGCCAGCCGGGTGTTTCACACCATCGTGCAACTGTTTTTCCGGTTAAACATCCACGACACGCAATGCGGGGCAAAAGTGATGAAGCGCGAAGTCGTGGAAAAAGTTCATCCCTTCCTGCGCATCGCCGACATGGCGTTCGACATCAACCTGCTCGTCGCCATCAAGCGCGCCGGTTATTGCATCCGCGAGGTGCCCACCGAATGGACGGATCAAGCCGGCTCAAAAGTCGTGCTGTTCCATTCCTCGCTGACGATGTTCCTGTCCGTGGTGCGCATCCGGCTGATTTACTGGCCGCGGGTTTACCGATTGCTTCGTCCGTTGCGTCCGCTGGAAGGCTGGGTTTACAGAAAATTGCGCGCGCCGCGGCCATTGCCGGGACCGGATTTGGAAAAACGAGGATAGAAAATGGAGAATCGGTTTTCTGACTCGCATTCCACCTTCTATCTTCCATTCTTCAGCTTCGCTTTTCCCTTCACGCCCCAGGTGAACCACGCACAGACGAGGAACAGCAGCAGATTGAACGCGCCCAGTGTTTGCAGCACCACCTCCAGCCGCCCCGGAAAATGGTTCAACATCACCGGCAATGTGAAACCGTAGGCCACCGCCAGCAACACCATCCACGGGACCACGCCAAAGCGTGACCGCGCCAGCAGGTCGTTCACCATCACATTCGCCAGCGCCAGCGGCACCATTGCACCCGCGTACCACGGCAGCAACGCCGTCGTTGCCGCCACATAGCTTGTTTTATAGACGATCTTCACCATCACCGGCCCGACCAGCCACAATCCCAGCACCCCGCCAATCGCCAGCACCGCCGTGCCCAGCACCACGAGGTTGAATAAATTGGTTTTTTCCGATTTCGCGGCGGCATGGACGATTTTCGGAAACATCACCGTTGCCAATGGCAGCACCAGCCACAGCAACGCCCGCGACAATGTCCCCGCCGCCACATACGGTGCCATCTCATCGCCGGTGAAGTACGCCATCGCAAACATCGTGTCCGAAGTGAACATGAACTGGCACGCGCCAAATCCGAACGTCAACGGCACCACCTGTTTCATCAGGCTTTGGCCGTCAAACCGTTCGGATGGCAGCGACCACAAATCCCGCGACCGCCAGATGACAATCATCGCTGAAAGCCCGACCCCGACCGCCGCGCCCGCCATCATGCCCGTGGCGCCAAAACCCAGCGACAGCACCAGAAACGCCGCAATTCCAAAACGTCCCGCGCTGCCGAGCATGGTTGCCCAGCCCAGCCAGAAAAAATCCTGCCGCCCCTGCACCACCCCCGAAAACATGGGCACCAACAAAGACACCAGCAGCAGCGACAGCATTGCCCACAAACCCGTCGCATTCGGCAGATGCCAGCCGGCCACGATTTGTTTTTGGAACATCAAAACCACCAGCGCGCCCAGCGCCCACACGATGAACGTCCACAACCATGCCAGCCGGATCATGCCCGCCAGTTGACGCTCGCGGCCCGTCGCCAGCGCCAGCGCCGATTGTTGGGCAAAAATCATCTGCAAAGGCATCGTCGGCATGCACGCGACCACCATCATCAGGGTTCCGAAGGCGGCATATTGTGATTCGGGAATGGACTTCGCCAAAAAATGCACACCCCACGTCAGCGCACCGCCCGCGATGGCCGCAACCATCAGCCAGCCGCTTTGTCGGAAAAACGCCGCGTGCTGCTTGTGGTCAACCGTCGGAATCGTTTCAGTCTTTGCCGTGGACATGAGCGTTGGACAATACGCTGTCGGTCCCGTTCAGGGAAGCGATTTCAGAAAGTTCAACAGCAGATTTTTGCCGCGCTCCAGCGAATCCAGCGAAATCCATTCGTCCGCCGTGTGCGCCTGCGCAATGTCGCCGGGACCGAACACCACGCTCGGAATGCCGCCCCGGGACAACACCGCTGCGTCACAGAAAAAATCGACGCCGGCTGGCCGCGCCTGGCCGACGCCCCGCAGGAACTGCCGGACCAACGGCAGCTTCGGGTTTGTTTCCAGCGGCAGGCACGGCGCGAGCTTCGTGCTGGAAATTTTCGCCGACAATCTTTTCGCGCGCAGCAACGCGGTAATTTCCCGCCGCACGCCGGCTTCCGTTTCGCCCGGTAGCGTGCGCCGGTCGATGGCGATGACGCAACGATCGGGCACGATGTTCGGCTGGGCGCCGCCGTGAATCGTGCCGACGTTCACCGTTGCCGTGCCCAGCAACGGATGTCGGTGGCGGCGCAATCGCGCTGCGTAATCCGTTTCGAGCAGGTCCACGATGCGCGCCATTTCGTGGACGGCGTTTTGGCCAAGCTGCGGCGTCGCGCCGTGCGCCGCCTTGCCGTGCGTTTCGAGTTGCAGCCACAAACTGCCCTTGTGTGCGGTGACAACCTGCAATCGCGTCGGCTCACCGACAATGGCCAAAGCCGTAGGACAGGCGTCCCGCCTGTCTCTGATTTTTTTGAAACATGGAGACAGGCTGGAAGCCTGTCCTACGAACGCACGGGAACCAGCCTGCGCGTTTTCCTCGTCCACCAGGCCGGCAAAAACAATTTCAGTTTCCTGCGGGCGCGATTTCGTGTTCGCCAGCTCGCAAAGCGCGGTGAGCATCGCGGCCACGGAACCTTTGGTGTCGCAGGCGCCGCGCCCGTACAGCCGGCCGTTTTCCCGGCGCGGAACAAATTGCGAATCGTCGCCGCCGACGGTATCGAGGTGCGGCGCGAGCAGGATGGTTTGGCGGATTTTGTTTCGCGGCAAAAGGCGGGCCATAACATTGGAACGTCCGGGCAAAACCTTCTGGAATTCGACCTCAAGTCCGGCGCGGGCAGCCACCGATGCCAGAAAATCTGCCATCCGTTTTTCGCCGACGAAAAGGTAGGGACGCGCGGCTCGCGCGTCCGGCGGAAGTTCCGCTTCCCATCGGACGGTTCGGCGAGCCGTCCCTACCAAGCTTTGCGGGGCGAAGGCGGGGTTCACGCTGGGCAGCGCGATGAGTTCGGCCAGGAGTTTTTCCGTGCGCGTCATGGCTTCAGAGTGGCACAGGCTTCCAGCCTGTGAAAAGTAATTACTCCACAGGCCGGAGGCCCGCGCCACTTTTCCACTTTCTTCTCGACGCGGGATTTTGGCTTTACGTTTCGGGAATCAGGACTATTTCTTTGGCAAAGTCATGGCTCCAGAATCCGCCAACGGTGGTCCTCACGACGAAGTGAAAACTGTAACCCTTCGCACTTTTGGCAACCATGAAGCCGCAGAACTGGCAGTGGCAAATCTTGAAGCTCACGGTATCGAATGTTGGGTTAAGGCCGATGATTGCGGTGGGATGTATCCAAATCTAACGACCGCAGGCGGTGTGCGTTTGCTCGTTCGCGCTTCGGACGCCGATGCCGCTGTTGCCTTGCTGAATGCCCAAGCCTCGCCCGCAGAAATAAATCAAATGGAAGCTGAAGCCGTTGCTTTTTCTCCACCAGAAACTATTCCACTGAAACAACTGTCCTGGGGTCAAATCCTGTTCGGCATCGTCATTGGTATAATTCTTTGTTTGGTTTGCCAATGGGCAAACAAGCTTGGAACGAAAACGCTTTATCATTACACCAAAGACGGCAAACGCGACGAAGCCTGGGTCTATCGCGATGGACATTTGGCCGAACATTTACAGGATCGAAACCTCGACGGAGTTTGGGACTATTGGGCTTACTATGAACATGGTTACGTTGTGCGTTCGGAATTAGACAATAATTTTGATGGAAAACCTGACGAAACCTGGACGTATTCAAATGGCGACTTAATTAGTATGGAAAAAGACACGGATTTCAATGGCGTCCCGGATGAATTTTGCACATACAAATACCATATACTTCAGCAAGCGGACATGAAACCCAACGGTTCAAAATTCACCACGACGCGTGAAATTTTTCAAAATGGCGTGCTGACTGAGATTTGGCGGGGCGGTGACAGCAACGGTCATTTCAAAGAAGTGGTGCGATACGATCCGTTCTTCAATCCGATCAGCACAAACACTGCTGTCGCGTTTCAATTGCTGTCACCCCCTTCCAAATAGCGTTACACGATCTCCACCGGACATTTCGGCAGCGCGTCGAGAAAGGCCTGGCCGTACTGCTTGGTAAGCACGCGATTGTCCAGCACGACGATGATGCCGGTGTCGGTTTTGGTTCGGATCAACCGGCCCACGCCCTGGCGGAATTTCAAAATTGCCTCCGGCAATGAAAATTCGCTGAAGGAATTGCCGCCGTGCGCCTCAATCGCCTCAATCCGCGCCTCGATGAGCGGATGGTCCGGCACGGCGAACGGCAGCCGGGTGATGATGACGTTGCTCAAGGCGTCGCCCGGCACATCCACGCCCTGCCAGAAGCTGTCCGTGCCGAACAGCACCGAGTCCACGTCGTCCTTGAATTTTTCCAACATCGTCGAGCGCGGCGTGCCCCTGCCCTGCACCAGACACGCAACGCCGAGCTTGTTAAAAAACGGCTCCATCCGTTCGGCGACCTCCTGCATGAGCTTGTAATTGGTGAACAGCACAAACGCCTTGCCGTGCGTCTGCTTCACAAAATGGGCAATCCAATGTTCGAGCGCATCGGCGTAACCGGCTTCGCGCGGGTCGGGCATTTTGCTGGCGACAAACAATTTCATCTGCCGCTCGTAATCAAACGGCGTGCCGACCTGGAGTTGCGTGGCGGATTCCGCGCCGACACGTTTGGCGAAGTAGGTGAGTGCATCGCGTCGTCGTAGGACAGGCGTCGCGCCTGTCTCTAACTTTTTCTTTTCAGATGGAGACAGGCGCGACGCCTGTCCTACGGTGGCCAAAGTGGCGCTGGTCATGATGATGCTGGTGTCACTCTGGAACAAACGCCGGCGCAAAAAATCCGCCACGTCAATCGGCGCGGCGTTCAACGCGAGATTTTTATGCGCCTTGCCGCTGCGCTCGACCCAGTAAACGTGCTCCGGCGCGCTTTGTTCGAGGAACGCCTTCACCTCGTCGCGCAATTCGGCCAGGCGCCGGTTGCATTCCACCAGTTCCTGCCCAATGTCCTTGTCCTCGCTCAATTTGATCAGGTCGCCCACGGCCTCGCGCAGGCGCTGAATCGGCAGTGTGACGTTGTCCTTAACCAGTTCCGCGCGGCGGATGCGGAGCTCGGTCCACGCGCGCCGGCGTCCGCCGCTTTCGCCGCCGCCGAAACTGTCACGTTTGGCATTTTGCTGGATTTCCTCGCACGCGGCCTCGACGTTCTCAAAAAACTTGTCGGCTTCACTCAAAATGTCCGCCACGAGTTTCACCGCGGCACCCTTGCGCAGCGTGGCCAACAGGCCCTTTTCCGTGCGCGGATTCCACAGCCGGTTCAGCGCGTAATGCACCTGCCCGCTCGACACGCTCAGGCCGATGTGCCGCGACGCCACACGTTCCATCTGATGCGCCTCGTCGAAAATCACGAAATCATTTTTGAAAAGGATGCCGCCCTTGATGTCCTCATCCACACCACCGAGCAGCGTGAAAAATAGCGTGTGGTTCAACACCAGCACGTCCGACGACAGAATGCGGTTGCGCGCCCGCTGGAAGAAACAAACGCCGTGGTCCTTGGCGAAATTGGACGGATGCCCGCAGATTTTCGGCGAGCACAACCCGCGCTCGGAACAAACCTGCGCCCATACTTTCATGTCCGGCTCAATATCGAAGTCCGACAGACTGCCATCCGTGGTTTCCTTCGACCATTCGTAGATGCGCTGAAGTTCCTCGGCCTCGGACGACGTGAACAAATTGCCGGACTGCTGCATCGCCTTTTGAAGGCGGCGCGTGCAGAGATAATTCGCGCGGCCCTTGAGCATGGTGAAATTGAATTTCACCGGCAAAATCTGCGCGAGCATCGGCAGATCTTTTTCCGTGAGCTGTTCCTGCAAATTGATGGTATGCGTGGAAACGACGGCCTTCTTTTTCCGCGCCACGGCGAACAAGATCGCCGGAATCAAATAGGCCAGCGATTTGCCGACACCCGTGCCGGCCTCGACCGCGAGGTGTTCGCCGTTTTGCAATGCCCGCGCCACCGCCACGGCCATTTCCTGCTGCTGCGGGCGAAACTCGAAATTCTTCGCCTTCGACAAAATGCCGGTCGGCGAGAAAATTTCTTCGACTTGGGAAACCAAATCTGTGCCGGATGGCTGATGTTCAATAACGGAAATCATTATATTTTACATACTCAAAACGAAAGCCACTGTTTCATGCCAGATTTACGAGGTCATTTTGAGGATTTTCTCCGCCGGGATTCCCTTAGTCCATGTGTTCGATAATTCATTGTATCGGTGCAATGATATCAAGGACTCAAGCCGTTTCATTCGATGTTGATATTCCTCATAAACCTGCGAGCCTTCAATCAGAACCGGGGCAAAAGACCATCCGACCAATCCATGACGCGAAACGGCTTCGACTACACGCTTGTTGACAAGCCAACCAGCGCCGTGAATCGAACTCAAAGGATCAGACGTGCGACAAAGATCAGTTTCGATGACCGCAGACGCATTAGCCGGCAAACACAGAAACCCTTTTTGCATAAATCGAGTCCGCTTGTTGGGATCACGTTGCTTCACTCTATCGGCATCCCATACCGTGGCTGCTTTCAAACAGGGCGGGCCAAAATAATCACTAAGCAGATGTGCGCAGGAACTGTTGCCGCTTTTACCACCCGCCCCCAGCACCAGCCCCAACCGAAAGCCGGAAAATTCCTCCGCCGCAAACACAGACTGAACTTTCCGGCCGATGAGATACTCATCTGTCCAGTCCGTTGGATTCACAATCTCGCTTGGCTTCACTTTGTAGCGAAATATCATTTTAGGTGGTAATCGAATGGATGCCCATCCATCTTTATCAATCAAAGATTGTTCGTTGAACGATTTGAAGTTAATTCGGTCGTCGGTTTCAGGGACACGCCAGATTTTGCCGGCGCGTGCTTCAAAAAGCTTTACCTCTCCCCATTCTAAAGCGTCGAGTTGGCATTCCGTTGCAACAAAAAGACAGGCTGGGACAATGATTGAGCCGAAAATGGGCTTTGGTTCGTAGTCCGCGCTATACTCGAACAGCAGGTCACACATTGCATCAGTGTCGGAAAACTTGACGCGCGACATAGTTCCCTTGGGAAACTGCATCGCAAGTATTCGATGTTTGCGAAGCATCTCTTCGAGTCCGCGCGCTGCGGTAATATGAAGTGTGATTTTCACAGTAAAGATCCTAAAAAATCTGTGCAAAACTGTACAAGTGCGGGTTCATCGCAATAAACATTCCATCAATTTCTCTCGACTGTATTTCAACGACCGAAATCATTTCGTCAAAGCGGCCGGCTGCCAAGAACCACCTTCAATGCCGCCGTTTTGCCGGGCGGCAGCGAAATTTTGTTCTGCTTCAAGTTGCCGGATTCCACGCAAACCATTTGCCGGTGTTCCGCCGGGTCGAAGTCGTCCGGCAATTTCTGCGTTGTCCACGGATTCCAGATGACGGTGAATTGGGAATTGAATTTCTCCACGCGAATGATCCGCGCGAGATTTTCATCGCGGATTTCCACCGTGCCGGTCGCGTCGGGATAGACGCGGTTCGTTTCTTTCGTGATGCGCAACACGGCGTCGTTTTCCACCTTGCGCGCGCCGGCGGCACCGGCGGCGAAGTCATTAAACGGCGCCCCCTGCAAGCCGGTGATGGAAACTCGGTTGATGTCGCCAACCTGGAAATAGGTGTGCAGACAGTTCTCAATCTCCAGGCGCTGGTCCGCCGATTCGTTTGCAGTCACCAGCTCCATCGTGAGCCGGTCGGAAATGGTGACGACAAATTCCGTGTGGAGCGCCGACCATTCGGGCCTCGCGCCATCTTTGGGCAGGCGCTGACGAATCGTCACCGTGCCGTCCTGGCCGGCGGAAGTCTCAACCAGTTCCCACGACCGGATGCGAACGAAGCCATGCGCGGGTTCTCCTTCGCGCTGGCCGAACCACGGAAGACAGATGGGCACCCCGCCGCGGATCGCCTTGCCCGCAGCAAACCGGCTGAGCCGGCTCATGAACAGCAGTGGCGGTTCGCCATTTTTCTGGAAACCGGTGACGTGCGCGCCGTGCAGATAAATTTCCGCGGTGCTGCGGCCGGTGGTGATGTTGATTTTGGGCAGGCCGCCGCTGCCGTGGGCGAACGTGACCCGGCCTGGGATTTCAAATTTGCCGGGCCGCCCGGGAAAGATGGTGTTTTCCATAAAACGCGGAATGTTTTAGCATGGGCGGCTGGAAGGCACAGGTTTTTTGTCGGGCTCCGAAGCGCCCGATTACCGAAAAAATGAGCGCGCCCCGACTGGAACGCGCTCAAATCGGCCGTTGCCCGGCAACGCAATTACGGCTTCATTGGCTGCCCTGCGGCGTTTCCGTTGTCTGCGGTCTTCCCACCAGCGCAATCCGGTTCGCCACATTGACCCCGTTGATTTCGTCATAGCTGAAAACCAGTTTGTCATTCGGCTTCAGGTCGGCCAGTCGTCCGTTGATTCTACCATCAATCACTATGGCGCAATTGTCACCCAGATTGAATTTTTTTGTGTCGAACATCGACTTGGCCTTGACCGTTTTCGTATCGAGATCAATCGCTATCAGCGAGCCGGTGTACGTCTCGCTGGTCTGGGCAATTTTCCGCGCGGTCGGCTTGTCGTTCGGTGTTTCGTAAGTCACCGTGACGTAATTGCCGGTTTGAACGTCCGTCAGCGAACCCGGCTTGTCCCCGCGGAGCACCACCTTGCAGTCGCCCGCGATTAGGAACGTCTTGTCCCTGCCGCGCGTGTGCAATGTGATTGTGCGTTGGGCCAGGTCACAGGCCTTCACCGTGCCCTCGTAACACATCGGTTCCTGTGTGACGCGGTCAGCCACGAGCACGTTGTGCGCCTCTTGATAAACGACCTCGACCCGCTGGCCCGGATGCAAATCGCCGATCACGCCCGCGCCTTTGTCCACAACAGTGTAGGCGCAGTTCCCGCCGAGGTTGAACGTCTTGCTCGTAAAAAAACCTTCCAAGACAAGCGTATGTTCCTTCGTGTCAACGGACACGACCGTGCTGGTGTAGGATTTGTGCGGGATGGCGTTCGTTTCCGTGTCATCTGCCGACGTTGTAAATGCGCCCGCGATCGTCAGGAACGACACGCAAACCGCCGTCCAGGTGCGTAATGCTTTTGTTTTCATAATAATCATTGGAGGAATCTAACCGACATCGCGTTCAACCTCCACAACAAATCCTACCCGCCAAACAAAGCCAGCGGCGGCGGCGGAGCGGGTTGTCTGAGTGGGTCGCGCGGCTGGCGGGCGCGCCCGAACTGGTGACTGCGGGAGTGGATTTGTCCCCGGAAAGAGCCCCGAAGAAAAATGGCAGCGAGCCTTGCAAAAATTCTTTCCGCGAATTTGTCAGGACCCGCCTCGCGGTAATGGTGGCGCCGGCTGGTTCGTATCGGTCATTGCCGGTGAATTGGTGGTTTGAGTCGCTCCCGCTGCCGCAGCCTTTTTGGCAGCTTCGGCATCGATTTTGGCCTGCGCGGCGGCAGCTTCCTCGGCCGCCTCTTCCTGGGCCCGTTTATCCCGGTAAGCCTTCTCATCCGCAATCATCTGTTCCCGCAGTTGCACCATCGCCCGTTTCTGCTCCAAATCAAATTTGGCGGCTTTCTCGGGATCGTACCCATAATGCCGCTGCCAATTGTCAGGAAGCAGGTCGAACGGGACTCGATCCATCCCCAGCCCGCCGCCGTTGGGAACGTAGCTGATCGTTAATCCCGCCGGATCCACCCTTTCAATGCGGAACTCATGATAAGTCGTCCCCAATTTCGTTATCAGCATGTCCAATTCAATTTCGTTTGTCGCCTCCGACGGAGACACCGGCTGATTGGTTTGGGCCAGGGCCGGCCCCATCCAACCCACCAATAAACCAATGATCAAAATGGTTGCTTTCATATTTGTTCAGTGAAAGGCAAGCTGCCCGTTTGCCTCGATTCAGCCCTGATGTCTTAACAGGATATTTTCCACCCAACCAGCCTTTTTCTTCAGTGCCCGAACAAATCCATCGGTGGCGGCGGGGCGAGTTGCTTGAGCTTGTCGCAGACCTGCCGGAGGCTCGATCAATCCACGTCGGTCCGGAACGGCGAGGCGGGCAGGCTGGTCCGGCTGAACAGATTTCCCTCCGGCACGTTGGCCCAGCCGTATCTGACGGCCACCGGACGGGAGACGGCATCCGAGGTAACCACGATTGTCTGGCCGCGGATTTCAGCCTGCGCCGGATGGAAGACCTTGTCCGCGCCGGCAATGGTGAAACCCTTGAGCGGGCCGTCCTTGGCCACCAGTCCGCCGCCGGGATGCGTGAAACGCAACACAGCTTCTGATCCTTCGATCTTCATGGATTTGAAAACCGGGCCGGAGTATTCGAGTTTTTCTCCATACGCGATCGCCCGCGCCGCCAACGCCAGGCGCGCGCCCATGGGCTGTTTGTGCGGGGGATGAATGTCATTGGCATCGCCGCAATCAATCGTCACCGCCATGGCTGTATTTGTCGTATTCTGCCACGATAGTAATTGCGCCTCGCGGATCTCCGGGCTGTTGCCGCGGTAAGGCGCAATCTGCACGAACAGGAACGGAAAATCGCCTTCGTCCCAGGCGTGCCGCCAGTCGGCAATCATCGTGGGAAATAGCGTTCGATATTGCCGCTCGCGGCCCACGTTGGACTCGCCTTGATACCAGATGACGCCGCGAATCGCGTACGGCAGGAGCGGCGCGATCATGCCGTTGTAAAGCACGGAGGGCGCGTTGGGGCTTTGGCTGTAATCGGTCGGCGGCCAGCCCACGTCGGCCAGCGAAACGCCTTGTCTGCACAGCCACGCGCCGGTGAGCGAAATGGAATTCGTCTTTCCGCCAGCGTTGATGACGAGCTGCATCGGGTCGTTGCCGCCATAAAGGCCGCCGTACGAGCCCAGATCGAGCACGCGCACCGCAATGACATTGGCGCCGCGTTTCAGCACGCCGGCGGGCACGCGATAAATGCGCGGCAGGTTATAGCCGATCGTCGCGCCCACCAGCTGGCCGTTGACCCAGGTCGTGTCGTTGTCATCCACCGCGCCCAGATGCAGTTCCGCGTCGGAGCCATTCCAGTCTTCAGGCAAATCCACGGTCCGGCGAAACCAGAATGTGCCGTCGAAATCGGGATACCCGGCGTTCTCCCAATAGGTTGGCAGTGTCATCGTCTTCCAAGAAGCGGTTTCAAGGCCGGGATCGCTCCAAGGCTGGCTGGCGGCGGAGCCCGGATCCTTCGCGCGATACCATTCATCCTGCCGGGCTTGGGTTTCACGCCGCGCCTGGACTGGATCGGCGGCCAGGCGTTTGATCTTTGCCAGCGGTTCCGCAAAATCCGGCAATGTGCGCAACGCCGCTTCGCTCGTCCACGCCTCCGCCGGCGTGCCGCCCCAGGAACTGTGAATCAGCCCGATGGGCACATGACGCGCCTGATGGAGATCGCGTCCAAAGAAATAACCGATGGCGGTGAAATTCGTGACGGTTGCGGGCGAGCACACCGTCCAACTTCCCTTTACCGTTTGTGCCGGGGTAAAAGCCTTGGTTTGGGTTACTTCGAAATGCCGGATCTCCGGATAATTTGCCGCAGCAACTTCCTGTTTCCAATCCGTGATCGGCTGCTGGCCAGCGCGCAGTCCGAGCTGCCGTTCCATGTTCGATTGCCCACTGCAAAGCCAGACTTCGCCGGCGAGGATGTTGGTGAGGATAATCTTGTTTTTGCCGGTAATGGTGAGGATACGCGGCTGGCCGGCCTTGAGCGGTGAAAGATGCACCAGCCATTTACCCTCGGCGGACGCAGTCGTGGAAACCGTTTGCCCGGCAAACTCGACGGTGACGCGTTCGCCCGGGTCGGCTGTGCCCCAGATGGGCGCCTTGATGCCTTGTTGCAGAACTGCATTGTCGGTGAAAAGCGGGTTGGGGATGACATCGGCGTGCATTCGCGAATTCATGCATGCCAGCGCCAGCAGCAGCAGGATGATCTGTTTCATTTGAGGTGAACGGGAGAATAATGGGTGCGGAACCGTCAGCAAAGGAAATGTGCGACATCACCACGCTCAAAAGTCATCCAAACAAATCCATTTGCGGCGGCGGGGCGAGTTGCTTGAGCTTGTCGCGATCCTGCTGGCGACGGGGAGATTGCCGCACGGTGCCCTCCGGCGTCAGTTCGGATTCTTCGAGGTTGCCAAGAATCTCCTTTGCGCGTTCCAACACCTCCTTCGGCACGCCCGCCAGCCGCGCGACATGGATGCCGTAACTCTTGTCGGTGCCGCCTTCGACGATTTTACGCAGGAACACTATCTGGTCGCGCCACTCGCGCACCGCAACGTTGAAGTTCTTCAGCCGCGGCAGGCGTAGCGCCAGTTCGGTCAGCTCATGGTAATGGGTTGCAAACAGCGTCTTTGCGCCGACCTGGTTGTGCAAATGCTCGACGATGCTCCACGCAAGGCTCAGGCCGTCGAATGTGCTCGTGCCGCGCCCGATTTCGTCGAGCACGATGAGGCTGCGCGGTGTGGCGTTGTTCAGGATGTTTGCGGTCTCAGTCATTTCGACCATGAAGGTTGACTGCCCGCGCGTGAGATCGTCGCTTGCGCCGATGCGGGTGAAGATGCGGTCCACCAGATCAATCCGCGCTTCCGCGGCCGGCACGAACGAACCGGTGTGCGCCAGCAGCGTGAGCAGCGCCACCTGCCGGATGTAAGTGCTTTTGCCCGCCATGTTCGGTCCGGTGATGAGCGCAATTTGGGGGAGAGTGGCACAGGCCTCCCGGCCTGTGTCTCCTTCCACATTCACAGGCTGGAAGCCTGTGCCACAAAGCCCCGCATCGTTCGGCACGAAACGCTCGTCGGCGAGGTTCTGTTCCAAGACGGGATGCCGTCCGTCACGAATTTGCAGCACCCCTTCGTCAGCAACGACCGGACGGCAATAGTTGTGCAAGCGCGCCGTCTCCGCAAAGGAAGCCAGCACGTCGAGTTGCGCCAGCGCGGCGGCGGTCCGCTGGATTTTTGGCAATTGACCGAGCACCTCCTCGCGCACGCGTTGGAACAGCTCATATTCCAGCTTTACGCTGCGTTCCTCCGCACCGAGGATTTTGCCTTCCATCTCCTTGAGTTCGGGCGTGATGTAGCGTTCGCCGTTGGCGACGGTCTGCTTGCGGATGTAATGCGGCGGGACCTTGTCGAGATTCGATTTTGTGACCTCGATGTAATAGCCGAACACGGAATTGAACCGGACTTTCAGCGAGGTAATGCCGGTGCGTTCGATCTCCTGCTGCTGGAGTTTCGCAATCCAGTCCTTGCCGCCACGCGTGGCGTCGCGAAGTTCGTCGAGCGCCGTATCGAAGCCGTCGCGGATCATGCCACCTTCTTTGACCGGCAACGGCGGGTCTTCCACGATGGCGCGCGAAATCAACTCCACGAGGTCGGGCGCTTCGGTGAGCTGTGATTCGAGATCCCCCAGGAGTGGAACAGGCCTCTGGCCTGTTTTGCCTTCTGAAATTTGCAATTTGTCAGAACCCCGGCTGGAGGCCTGTGCCACGTTGGATGGCAAAGCCGTGGCACAGGTCTCTGACCTGTGTTCTTCTTGAACAGATTGAACCAGCTCTCCCTTTGCCTCACACAGGCCGGAGGCCTGTGCCACACTTTGCAAAACCCCCTTCACCGCCGGTATTTGCTCCAACGCCATGCGCAGGGCGATGAGGTCGCGCGCGTTGCCGCTGCCGCTGCTCAACCGGCCCAGGGTGCGTTCCAGATCGCGCACCTGGGAAAGCTGCGCGCGGAAATTGTCCAGCGCGGCGGAATTCCCGATGAATGTCTGCACCGCTTCCTGCCGGCGGCGAATCGGTTCAACGGCGGCGAGCGGTTGCGAAAGCCAGTTGCGCAGCATCCGCGCGCCCATCGGTGTGACGGTGCGGTTGATCACGCCGTAAAGCGATGCGTTGCGCGGCGCATCGTGGTGGAGCGGCTCGAGGATTTCCAAATGCCGCAGTGTCGTGTAATCGAGCGCCAGGTAGTCGTTCCGGCGATAAAATGACAGCCGCGTAAGATGCTTCACGTCGCGACGCAGGTGTTGCGTGAGATAATGCAGCGCCGCGCCCGCCGCGCCGATGGCGGCGGTGCGGTCCTTCAACCCGAAACCGTCGAGCGACGCGACCTTGAAATGGTCGCGCACGGTGTAAAGCGCGGTTTCCGGCGCGAACGTCCAGTCGTCATAACCATTGAGGATCCAGCCCTGCCCCGTAGCCGCGCTTGTGAAAGCGCGCTGACCGTCGGGCGGAGAGGTTTGCGCCGACTCATCCCGCTTTGCGGGACGGCTACCAAGCAGTTCGCGCACCGCCGCCGACTCCCCCGGATAAATGATTTCCGCCGGGCGCAGCCGTTCCAGTTCGGTCAGCAATGCGGAATCGTTTTCCAACTCCGTGGTCATGAAATCGCCCGTGGTCAAATCCACCAGCGCGAGGCCGAAGGTTTTTCCCAGCGGGTAAATCGCGGCGAGGAAGTTGTTGCGTTCGGCCACGAGCATCCGCTCGTCGAAATGCGTGCCGGGCGACAGGATTTGGGTGACCTCGCGTTTGACAAGCTTGCCGGGCTGGGCGTCTTCCAGTTGATCGCAAATGGCGACTTTCCGTCCGGCCCTGAGCAACCGGCCGATGTAGGCATTCGCAGCATGATGCGGCAAACCGCACATCGGCACGCCGTTGCGCGCGGTAAGGGCGAGGTTGAGGAGCTGCGCGCCCGCCTGCGCGTCCTCGAAAAACATCTCGTAAAAATCACCAAGCCGGAACAGCAACAGCGCGTCCTTGGGCAGTTCGCCCTTGATGCGGCGATACTGCGTCATCATGGGGGTCAGTTGGGCTTCGGCGGCCATCGGCGGGAAAGTTAGGCGGAAAATTTCACAAGGTCGAAGCGAAATTACTCACAAGCCCGACTCAACTTGCGGCGCGGTCGAGCCGCAGGAGTTCGGCGCTGTAGCCTTTGCGAAAATTGGGATACTTGAACTGATAGCCCAGTTCCATTTTCAGCCGGCGATTCGACACGCGTTTGTTCGTCACGCCGCGTTTGCGGTTTTCATCGGGGTTTTCCCGCGGCGCGCCAGAGCTCGCCAGCGCGACGGCGGACGGCTCGGACGGCGGAAGCGGCTTGTCCAGTGACTGGGCCAGCCACTGGAAAAAGTGCAACTGGCTCACCGGTTCATCATCCGCCGCGTTGTAAATCTCGCCAGGACGCCCGCTCTTCAGCGCCGCGATGATGCAGCCGATCAAATCGTCGCGGTGAATCATGTTCAGGAACCGCGAACCGTCGCCTGCCATCCGCGCCTCGTTTTTCAAAAATTGCTTGAACCAATGGCCGCGATCCGGCCCGTAAATGCCGGCCACACGTAAAATCACCGCCGGGAATTTTTTCTCCCGCGCCGCCGCCAGCAGCAGTTTTTCCGTTTCCACGAGAATCTTCGCCGTTTCCACGAGCGGTTCGGTGGGGCTGGATTCCTTGACCTGCGAACCATCCGTCTGGCCATAGACGCTCGTGCTGCTGGTATAAACAAATCTCTTCGGCGGGTTGGGGCCAAGCCATTCGATCAGGTTGCGCGTGCCCTGGAGATAAACCTGCCGGTAATCGTCCACGCCGCCACCGGCGGCAACGCAATTAACGACCCAATCAAACTCGCGCGGCAGCCTGGCCAGCGCTCCCAGTTGGGTCACGTCGCCGAAGAGCGGCCGTATGCCGGCGGCTTTCAATTCGTTTTCCGCCAACGCACTTCGGCGCAGACCGGAAACTTCGTGACCGAGCCGGATTAGTTCCACTCCGAGCGGCAAACCGACAAAGCCGCAACCAACAATCAAAACGCGCATGATATTTTTATTTACGATATGCGATTTACGATTTACGCGCTGCTCTAAATTTTTCAGACCGCGTAAATCGAATATCGTAAATCGTAAATGGCATCAGTCCATCACCGCAGCGAAGCGAAGGCCGCGGGTGCTGACGCGGAGCAGTTTGAAGCCGAACTCTTCCATCACCACTTCGTAAATCAGAACACCGGTCAGGATCACGTCGGCGCGCAACTTGGGCAGGCCGGTGATTTCCTTGCGTTCAGCCAGCGGCAGACTCCAGAGCTGTTTCCGGCGCGCTTTCACCTGCTCCAGGCTGAGGCGCGTGGCCTCCAGACGTTCACGGTCATAGCGGTCGAGCTTCGCTTCGATGCGCGCGAGGATGCTTGACGTGCCGCCGGTGCCGACGAGCTGAATCCCGGCGGACTGGGAATCAGTTTCGTGCCGCAGGTCGGGCCTTCGCCCCGCCGACCCAGGCTGCGCCGGAGGCTCCGCCGAGGCGAGAGCGGCTTCGTCCGCGAAGGCGGGTTCGAGTTTGGGGCGGACTTCACTTTGCAGGAAATTTTTCAGCCAGTCACGGCAGGCGGTGAATTCACCACGCGTCGGCGGGTCGCTGTGCGGAAATTTTTCCAGCAATCGCACCGCACCGAACTGGAAACTGTGCGCGAAATGCGTGCATTCGCCCCGGCCAAGAATGAATTGCGTGCTGCCGCCGCCGACGTCCAGCAACAGCAGCGGTGCATTCGCCAATTCCATGTCGGTGGTCACACCTTGAAACGCCAACCCGGCTTCCTGCCCGCCGGAAATGATTTCAACCTTGAGGCCGGACGCACGCTGAATGGCGGAGGTCAATTCGTCGGCGTTCACTGCGTCGCGCGCGGCGCTGGTGGCGATGGCGCGGATGGTGGCAACCTTGTGCTCGCGCGCGGTCTTGGCGAATTCCGCCACCGCCTCGGCGGTGCGTGCGATGGCATCGGGCTGGAGTTGTCGCGTTTCATAAAAACCCTTGCCGAGGCGCGTCTGGCGGCTTTCCTCATGCACCGGCTGCACGTTGCGTCCGGCCACGTCGGCCACCAACAACTTGATGGAGTTGGTGCCGACATCAATGACAGCGCGGCGAACGGGTCCCATGGGCCATCAGACTACGAAGCGCGATTGGGGAACCCCAAGCGAAAAAGTGTTACATTTCTGTGCGGCGTTGCGCTGAATCCGGCGGCGTGTGTATTTTTCCGCCATGAACCTTTACCTTTTGCGGCATGGCATCGCGGTGGAACCCGGCACGCCGGGTTTTGAGAAGGATTCCGAGCGTCCGCTCACACCCAAAGGCCAGCACCAGCTTCGGCAAATCGCCGCCGCGATGAAGAAGATGGATTTGCGGTTCGACCTGATTCTTTCCAGTCCGTTTCTGCGGGCGAAACAAACCGCTGAAATCATCGCCGACTCTTCGCCGCTGAAAAACAACTCGCGTCTTCGGATGCGCTGGCGCCCGACGGCAACCCGAAGGCGCTGATCCGGCAATTGACTGAATTGAAACCCCTCCCGGAAAACATTTTGCTCGTTGGCCATGAACCTTATTTGAGCCAACTGATCGCGCTGCTAACGGCGGGAGAAACGGGCGTGGCAATTGAATTGAAGAAGGGCGGCCTGGGCAAACTGGAGGCGGATTCCCTGCTTTATGGCCGCTGCGCGAAACTGGTGTGGCGGCTCACCCCGCGACAGATGGAATTGATGACGTGAGGCTGTCAGCCGACGCGAAACGAGATTTTTTTAATTTTATCCAACCCGAAACTGTATTGCAAACGCTTCAGAATTTCGTCGGCGTGATAGCGAATAATGTCATATTTCCATGTGTCGTTATCAACATTCACGAATAGAGTGCCTTTTTTATTTAATCCGGTAGGCTGCGCATGCGCCGTGATGTTCGGATCAATGAGCAAGTTCCAAACCTTGACGATTTCGATGTCGGCGCGGCGTGAATCCATTTTCAAATCCGCCAAAACATTTGAAACGATTTTCCCCGCAGCACGGGCGCGCACGGCTCGCGCGGTTTCGAGCGGGGTGAGGTCCACACCGCGCCATTGCGCAAGCACGCGGCGGCGGGTGGATATTTTCCCCGAACCCGGCGGCGGCATGTATTTGGGCGGCGGCATGAAGCTGGGAAATTTTCAACTGAATACGTTGGGAAAGCAAGGTGGTAAAATTTTTGCGCTTGCCGACATTGGCTTTGTGATGCAAAGTTAATGACATGGAATCAAACTGGGCGGCTGAACAACTTCAAACCATTCGCACCCTGATGGAACGCTCCGCAGTCTATCGCCGGGCGCTTGCACCCATCATGCTCTTTGTCGGCTTTGCGGGCGTATTGACAGCGGCAGTCGGTTTAATTTTTCGTTTTAATTCGCCAAAGGCCTTTAGCGGACTTTGGCTTGCGGCCGCAGTGGTGGCGATTATTGGCACGCTTCTTATCGCGCGAAAACAGGCATTCAAAGATAGAGAATCTTTTTGGTCTCCACCCACACGTCGGGTTGCTCAAGCTATGCTGCTTCCACTTGCAGCGGGATGTCTCGCAGGTGTGGTCGGATTATTTAGACTGGGTAGCACTGAATTCTCGTTTGTAATTATGATTGCTTGGATGGTGCTATATGGTTGTGCGCTCTATTCGGCTGGATTTTTCATGCAACGCGGCCTTCGCCTATTCGGGTGTGGATTTGTTCTGATAGGCTTTGGATTATTATTTACTGAGATACTTGGCTGCGATCTCATATCCTTTGTGGGATTGCATATATTGATGGGTTTCTTTTTCGGTGTATTTCATCTGGCTTACGGCGCGTATTTGTATCTGACCGAAAAAGGAAAGAATGCGGCGTGAACCCGGAACCGTATCTACAGCTCGACCGCGTGATCCACGAGAAGGGCCGGCTGGCGATCATGTCCATGCTTGCCGCCTCGCCGGAACTGTCGTTTACCGAGCTGCGCGACGCGCTCGGCATGACGGACGGCAACCTCACCACCCACATCCGTTCCCTCCAGGAAACAGGTTATGTCTCCGTTGCCAAGTCCTATCAGAACCGCCGTCCGCTCACGACCTGTTCGCTCACGGCGCCCGGCCGGAAAGCCTTCCGGGAATACGTCAACCTGCTTGAGCAGATCGTCCAGCAAAACCGGCCCAAATGAAATTTCTTTGAACAAATTCAATCCGCCCCGGTCTTTTACTTTGTGATACAAAGTAAAATCATTGATCAACACATAAAACCTATGAATGACATCGTCAACAACAGCATTCGCTATTGGGAGCCGCGCCGGGTCGCTTTCAATGCCGTCCTCGCCCTGGTGGTCGCCGGCTCGTTCTTCCTGCACCAATCGTCCCCCGCCGCACTGACCTGGCAGCCGGTGATAGGCTTGCTGCTCGCAGCCGTGCTGGCGAATGTGCTGTACTGCGCCGCCTACGCGGCCGATCTCCTGGTCCAACTTTCCGATTATCAGGCGGCCTGGCGACGTCATCGGGGGTTGCTTTGGGTGGCGGGAACAGCGTTTGCCGCCGGAATTTTTCTGCTGCATGAATGAGGATTTTATGACTCGTGACCCAGCCCCCGGCATCCTACGCGTGTGTCTTATTACGGAGGAAAAATGAGAATCATCCGGGCCGAACATCTGGGAATGTGCTTTGGCGTGCGCGAGGCCATCACTCTGGCGCTCAGGCAGGCCGAGTCCGAGCCGCTCACCGTTCTGGGCGACCTCGTCCACAATGAGACCGTGCTGGCGGAATTGCGCGCGCAGAGCATTCGTGTGGCACAACAGCCCGCCGACGTGGGCACGCGAACAGTGATGGTCACGGCCCACGGCGCGTCGGAACGCGCGCTGAGTGAAACGCGCGGACGCAGTCTGAACGTGATTGAAGCCACCTGCCCGCTTGTGCATGCGGCACATCGCGCGGTGACGCGGCTGGTGCGCGAAGGTTTTCATCCAGTCATCATCGGCAAGCGCGACCACGTCGAGGTGCGCGGCATGACCGGGGACCTTGATGCCTTCGACGTGGTGCTGGATGAGGAAGACGTGGCGAAACTTTGCGAGCGGCCTCGATTTGGCGTCGTTGCCCAGACCACCCAGCCGATTGACAAGGTCCGTCATCTTGTCCGGTTGATGCGTGATCGCTTTCCCCGGTCGGAAGTGTGTTTCATTGACACCGTCTGCCAGCCGACGAAACAGCGGCAGAACGCGGCCCTTGAACTCGCGCAGAAATGCGACGTGGTCATCGTCATCGGTGGCGCGCACAGCAACAACACGCACGAACTCGTCAAAACCTGTTCCCGTTTTTGCCTGCGCGTGCATCACGTGCAGACGGCCGCGGATTTGCGCGATGACTGGTTTTGCGCGGACGACGGCGTGGGAATTACGGCCGGAACCTCGACGCCAGATTCCGTCATCGTTGCCGTCGAAAATGCCATTACCACTCTGGCCGTGAATAAAGGAGAATTTTCACGGGCAATTGGCCGCTAAACCAAAACTGAAAGGAAAAAATGAAAACTCCATGGTTCAAACGACTGGGCTGGTTGTATCTCCCCATTTCACTGCCGGGCGGCATCGTCACATTGGCGGCGCTGGCATTTTGCGCTCAAGTGTTTTTTGCGATTGACCGGAAATCGCATTCGGCCAGCGACACGCTTTACGGCGTCTTTCCGTTTTTCGCCTGTGCCTTCCTGCTGTTGGATTGGCTGGCCGGAAGGACCAGCAACCAGTCGGATTAAGCCCAAGGCTGGTGTTCATGAACGAAACAATTTCCACCCCATCGGAATCCATCATGCCCACCGGTATTAGGATGGCCGGCGCCAGGAAAAGCATCCTGCTGATTACACCGGAGAACCCGGAGATCAACCGGGTTCGGCGGAGACAGTTCAACAATTTCACCCAGATCACCATGCCTTATCTGGCGGGATTCATTGACGAAGCGTGGTATCAAATCGAGTTGGTGGATGAATACAACCAGCGCATTCCTTATGAACGTCCGGCCGATGTCGTGGCGATCACGGTCAACACGCCCAACGCCGCACACTGTTACCGGATGGCGGCGCGCTTCCGGGCCGGTGGCGCCAGGGTGGTCATGGGCGGACCGCACGCCACGCTCCGACCGGATGAAGCGGCACAGCACTGCGACCACCTGGTGGTGGGCGAGGCGGAGGAAACCTGGCCGCAATTTCTTGACGAGTTCCATCGCGGTTGCGCCCGGCCGCGCTACACTTGCGACCGCACGCCCTCTCTGCGTGGCCTGCCGATCCCTCGACGCGACTTGATCCGGCATCGCCACTTCACGAAGGGGGCGGTGTTCGCCACGCGCGGATGTCCCTACCGCTGCAGTTACTGCAACCTCAAACAGATTTATCGCGGCGGATTCCGCACCCGCCCCGTGCCTGAGGTGATTACGGACATCCAAAGCATGGGAAACCGGTATTTCGTTTTCTGGGATGACAATTTTTTTGGCGACGTGGACTACGCCGCCCGGCTCATGACCGCGCTCAAGCGGCTGCGGCGGCGTTGGGCGGCGCAAGTGAGCATCGATCGCTGCACCGATGAACGGTTGCTGCGACTGGCCCGCGAGTCCGGCTGTGTCTATTTGTTCATCGGATTGGAGTCGTTTTCCCAGGAAGGTCTGGCCAGCGTCAACAAGAGGTTCAATCACGTGGCACGCTATCCGGAAACCATCCGGCTCATTCACCAACACGGCATTTGTGTGCAGGCGGGTGTGATGTTTGGCTTTGACGCCGACAGCCAGGAAGTCTTCGCCCAGACGCTGCGGGCTTGTGAGTCCATGGGAATTGATGGTGTTACCGTGAGCGTGCTGACGCCGCTGCCGGGCACCCGGCTTTTTGACGAGATGAAATCGGATGGCCGGCTGACCAGCAATGATTGGGACTGCTTCAATGGCAAGACGCGCGTGGCGTTCAAGCCGAAGCAGATGACCTCGCAAGAGTTGTTCTCTGGATACATGTGGTTCCGCCAGCAATTCTTTTCCTTCCGATCCATGTTCCGGCGGATGGCGGTATCGCGAACGAATCTTGTTCACAATCTCCTTGTGAATCTGGGGTACAAATGGTCACTGTAGGCATCAAGATGAAGGCGCCCGAACCCCGCCTTGAGACTGCTTGCCAGTTGATATTTTCATGAAATCGCGAATGAAACGAATCTTTGCCGGCCTGGCGGCCTTGGTGATCGCTGCGGTCATCTGGCTACCGTGTCTGCATCTTGTTTTCACCCGCCCCCTGTCGGACTTCCGCCAAAATCAAGGCCTCTCGCCCAAGGCGCGCCAGCTCGCACTCGTGTCCAGCTAATTGACCGCAGAGCCGCACGACAACCTTAATTTTGTTGAAGATCGTGAACGCGGGGATTGTTACGAACATGGGCGTTGGAGTGGGATGTTTTAGGGTTCCTCAGCAGCTA
>Ga0224555_1002197_pt1 | contig 23749 bp, 21 predicted proteins | sample 714S23034metaG_FD_180687 | JGI IMG/M metagenome (GOLD analysis project Ga0224555, IMG submission 180687) | Peat soil microbial communities from Stordalen Mire, Sweden - 717 S2 30-34 | ecosystem: Environmental > Terrestrial > Soil > Wetlands > Peat | place: Sweden: Norrbotten County, Stordalen...
TGGCAGGGCGAACGGGGGGTGTTTCTTGGGGTAAAAGGGACGGCTCTGCGGGAGCGTTCCTCCATCCGCAGTAATGCTGCCACGGAGGACAGGCGCCCTGCCGGGGGGTTTATGGCAGATGGGGAGGCTCTTGCCGAGCCGTATGCCTGGCATCGCTCAGTAAATGGGATGGGCCTGTTGCGGCGTGGCGCGGCGTGGCGACCGTCAGTTTTCCTCAAGAAAACGCTTGTGAAAGAATTCACAATGCTGCAATTTCCAGCCTGCTTCAGCCGGGCAGGCGGTTGATCCACCGGCGGAAGCGAAGTTTTCGCGGACTGATCGTGTCTAATGCGACTGATTGTCATTACATTTTTGTGGCTGGCACTGGGGGTTTCGCCGCTGGCGGTATTGCCGGCGCAAACCGTCGCGCCCGGCGGCGCGCGGGTGCTGGCGCCAGCGCCGGCCGACGCGCCGGCCAATGCGGAGCCGGCCGAGAAAGGTCTCCCTGAGAAGGCGGGGACGGTTTTCAAGATCGGCCCGTTTCCGGTGACGAACTCGATGCTGGTGACGTGGATCGTGGCCGTCGGGGTCATCGTCTTTGCCCAGTATTCGACGCGCAAGATGAAGGCGGTTCCCGACGGCGCGCAAAACTTTTGGGAATGGCTGGTGGAAAGCCTGCGTGATTTTCTGGAGGAGATTATCGGGCCTGAATTGATCAAGAAAACGTTCTGGTTTTTCGCGACCATTTTCATTTTCATTTTCTTCACCAATTGGTTCGGCCTGCTGCCGGGAGTCGGCACGATTGGCCGGGGCCATGCGACGGCCAATGGATTCGAGGTGACCGCCCCGTGGCTGCGCGGGGGCAACGCGGACCTGAACATGACCTTCGCGATGGCGGCGATTTTCACGGTGCTGTGGCTGATCTGGGCGCTGCAATCCGACGGCGTAGTCGGTTTTTTCATGCACATTTTCGGACCGAAGGGAGACAGCCAGGGGTTTCTCAAATACCTCATGATTGTGGTGTTTTTCCTGGTCGGTTTTGTTGAATTGCTGTCCATCGCGTTTCGCCCTATTTCGCTCAGCTTCCGTCTTTACGGAAATGTTTTCGCGGGAGAAAATCTCCTGGACGCGATGTCGCGCGCCATCCAGCATCCGGCCTGGGCGCGGGAGGTCTTCAGCGCGCTGTTGCCGGTTCCATTCTATTTTCTGGAATTGCTGGTCGGCCTTGTGCAGGCCATCGTCTTCATGTTGTTGACGGCGGTGTTCACCGGAGTGATCTGCGCGCACGACGAGGAGCAGGCCAAAGCGCACGACTAGGCCGGATGATTTCGGCGGCCGGACCGTATTCAATTGCGGGGGCCGCCGGACAGAAAAGAAACAAGTAAAGAAAGGTAATTATGGTAACGCCTATGTTGGCAGATATGGGAGGCAGCATCCAAATCGGCTTGGCCGGTTTGGGTTCGGCCATCGGCGTGGGATTGGTGGGCATGAAGGCTTCCGAAGCGGTGGGACGCAATCCCGGCGCGTTCGGGAAGGTGATCGCCATCGCCATTCTTGGCATGGCGCTTTCCGAGGCCATCGTGTTCTACGCGATCTTCCTGGGAGGGAAATAATCACTTAAATGGCGCGGAGCCGAGCGCTCCGCGCCAGCTTTTTATTCGATTTATGACGCATTTGATTTTGTTCGGCAGCATCGGCGGCGACTTGCTCAAAACCGCGGACCAATTCGGGCTGGACTGGCCGCATTTCATCGCGCAAGTGATCAGCTTTTCGCTGGTTGCGGGTCTCCTGGTCAAGTTTGCCTACAAGCCCATTCTCACGGTCCTGGCGGAGCGTCGCCAGCGCATAGCCGAGGGTTTGGCCAACGCCGACAAGATCAAGGCGGAATTGGCCCGCACTGAAGCGTTGCAACAGGAGGTCCTGGAGAAGGCCAGCGTGCAGGCGACCAAACTCATTGAGGAAGCCCGCGCGGCCGCAGCCCGCGTTCAGGAGCAGGAAACGCAGAAGGCCATCGTTCAGGCGGAACAAATCATCAGCAAAGCCCGCGAGGCCACCACGCTCGAGCGCCAGCGGATGCTCATTGAGCTGAAACGCGAAGTGGCCGCGCTCGTCGTGCAAACGACGGCTGTCGTCAGCGGCAAGGTTCTCACGCCCGCTGACCAGCAACGATTGGTCGAGGAAACACGACGCCAATTGGCGGCGTAAGCCGCCTGCCTGATCGGAATGAAACTCTCCAAACAAACCCGCCGCGAGGGCCGCCAACTTTTTCGGTGCTGTCTGGCAGGCGAAACGCTCGATGAAAACCGCGCGCGGCAGGCCGTGGCCGCCGTCATCGAGCGGAAACCGCGCGGTTACTTCGCGATTCTTTCTTATTTTCAACGGCTGGTCAGGCTGGAAGTCGCCCGCCGGTCGGCGCGGATTGAGAGCGCGACGCCGCTGTCGGCGCAACTTCAGGAACAAATCCAAAGCGACCTGACCCGGAGATACGGTCCCGGCTTGAGCTTTGCGTTCACGCAAAACGCCGCCTTGATCGGCGGAGTGCGCATCCAGGTCGGGGGCGACGTTTACAACGGGAGCGTCCAGGGGCGTCTGGCCGCGTTGCAGGAGAGTTTCTAAGAATTCAACCACTTATGAGTACATTGTTGCAAGAAATTGAGGCCCAGATTTCCGGCCTGAAAACCGGCGTCACCCGCCAAAATATCGGCACCGTCCGCGAGATCGGCGACGGCGTGGCCAAGATCGAGGGGCTGTCGGACGCCATGCTCAACGAGATGCTTGACTTCGGCAACGGCGTGGTCGGCCTGGCCCTGAATTTGGAGGAGACGGAGGTGGGGGCGATCATCCTGGGCGATTACACCGGCATCAAGGAGGGCCAGGAAGTGCGCACGACCGGCAAACTGCTGCAAGTGCCCGTCGGCAAGGCGCTGCTGGGCCGCGTCGTCAACGCCCTCGGCCAGCCGCTGGATGGCAAGGGGCCGATCAACAGCCAGACGTTTTATCCGGTGGAGAAGATCGCCCCCGGCATCATCAGACGCAAATCTGTGAGCCAGCCCGTGCAGACGGGCATCATGGCGGTCGATGCGATGATACCCATTGGCCGCGGCCAGCGGGAATTGATCATCGGCGACCGCTCGACGGGCAAGACGACGATCGGCATCGATACCATTATCAGCCAGGCGCGCCTGAACCGGGCGGCGGAGGCGGCCAAGGACACCAGCTACAAGCCGCTTTATTGCATTTATGTGGCCATAGGCCAGAAGCAGTCCAATGTGGCGCGTGTCATGGCCGTGCTGGAAGAGGCCGGGGCCATGCCCTACACGATCATCGTCAGCGCCAGCGCCTCGGATTCGGCAACCAACCAGTATCTGGCGCCTTTTGGCGGGTGCGCCATGGGGGAATGGTTCATGGACAACGCGATGGACGCCCTGATCATTTACGACGATCTTTCCAAACACGCCGTGGCTTATCGCCAGGTGTCGCTGGTGCTCAAGAGACCGTCGGGGCGCGAGGCTTATCCCGGCGACGTGTTTTATTTGCACAGCCGTTTGCTGGAGAGATCGGCGCGCGTCGGCGAGAAATACGGCAACGGTTCGCTCACGGGCCTGCCCATCATCGAGACGCAGGCTGGGGACGTCTCGGCTTACATACCGACCAACGTGATCTCCATCACCGACGGCCAGATATACCTGGAAACGGACCTCTTTTATCAGGGTATTCGCCCCGCCATTTCCGTCGGTTTGTCTGTCTCGCGCGTGGGATCGGCGGCGCAGATCAAGGCGATGAAACAAGTGGCCGGGCGCGTGAAGCTGGACTTGGCGCAATACCGGGAGCTGGCGGCCTTCGCGCAGTTTGGCTCGGACCTGGACGCAAAAACGCAGGGGCAGTTGGAACGGGGAAAGCGCATTGTGGAGGTGTTCAAGCAGCCGCAATACAATCCGATGCCGGTGGAGGTGCAGGTCGCCGCGCTCTGGACGGTGCAGAACGGGCTGATGGACGACGTGGCGGTCGATAAGATCAAGGATTTCCAGGGACGGCTCAGCGAATACCTGAGCAGCCGCAAGACGGCGTTGATGGATAAAATCCGCGCTGAAAAGGCCCTGAGCGACGCGCTCATCGCCGAGTTGAAGGCCGCCGTGACGGAGTTCAAACAAACTTACAGATAAGCGGTATGCCCAGCACACGCGACATTCGCCGCCGCATCAAGTCGGTCAAGAACACCGCCCAAATAACCAAGGCGATGCAGATGGTGGCCGCGTCGAAGATGCGCAAAGCCCAGCAGGCGGCCCTGGCCGGGCGGCCCTATGCCGATTTGATGAACAAGGTGCTGGCGGCCCTGGTGACAGAGTCCAAGGATTTCAGCCATCCCTTGGTGGAGCGGCGGCAGGGTCAGACGCGCTGCGTGATCGTCGTCAGCACGGACAAGGGGCTGTGCGGCGGGTTGAACAGCGCCCTGATGCGCGATGCGGCGAAGTTCGAGCCGGGGACAAAATTCATATCGGCCGGTCGCAAGGCGTCGCAGTTCCTGGCGCGGACCAAGCGGGCGCTGGTGGCCGAATTCACCTACAAAGACGCCCCGTCGTTCAGCGAGGCGCGCGCGATCTCGAAATTCGCGCAGGACGTGTACCTCAAAGGCGAGGCCGACCGGGTCGATATTTTATTCACGCGATTCGTATCCACATTGGTCCAGAAGCCGGAAACGCGGCAATTGCTGCCCGTCGGCGAAATCAAACCGGTGACGGCCGGCGTCGGGGCCAAGGCGGAGGAGGGGCGCGAGGCCGGGGCGGGTTGGGGTGAGTTTCTGTTCGAGCCGAACCAGGAGCAGGTGCTGGGAGCGCTGCTGCCGCACAGTTTGAATTTCCAGGTTTACCAGATTCTGCTCGAAGCCAAAGCCAGCGAGCACAGCGCCCGGATGGTGGCGATGAAGAACGCGACCGACAACGCCCAGCAATTCATCAAAGACCTCACGCTGGAATACAACAAGCTGCGCCAGGCCAATATCACCAAGGAACTGCTGGAGATCAGCACCGCCGCCATGGCGATGGGTTAGGTTACTTCAATCTTCCGTGGAAATAGTCGTCTTCGTAGCGGGCCAATTGCTTGTTGAGTTTTTTGATGTCCGTCTGTTGGGGAACGATGAATATGGTCCAGCCCGGCCGGACCGGCATTCTGTCGATGGCATCCAAGAGCGCCTGGAGACCTTCGGTGGCCAGCGCGCAATCCAGCGCATCCAGGACTCCCGCCTTGACCGACACGTCCCATTCGGCAGATGTCAGGAATTCGTTGATGGCAATGACCTTGCCGCCGACGCCGGTCATCCTGGCCGAGTACTTGGCGTAATGCCCCAGGTAATGATGGGTCAAATTGATGGCCGTCAACACGCCGAGCATCTGGTTGAAGTAGCTTAATTGGTCATTGATGATGTCTTCGGTCCAATACTTCGCCTCGACGATGGGAGGGGGCGGCGCCGGGGCGTCGCCCGCGCTCAAGCGGGCCAGATTCTTGACGTATTGATCAAAGAAGCCGGGCTGAACCTTGTCGATGGCTTTGGCGTGACATATATGATTGACCACATCAATGCAGCCGGCGGAGAGCGAGACTTGGCGGACGACCCGGTTTTCCTCGGTGACGGCGACGGGAGTCACCACCGGCCAATCCTGGGGTTGCAAGGTGATGGCCTGCGAGTCCAATTGGCCGGCGAACTTTTGCGGCAGCGCCTCGCATAGTTCCCCGCCCAGCTTGATCGCCATGCTGAATCCGCTGGGGTAAACCCCGGCCGGCGGGCTGGCGTCTCCCGCCGCGGATAAGACCGCCGCCAGCAAGAGAATGCCGGCACGGGCCTTCATGTTCGTTATCCGGGTCATGCCATCGAAATAACATTCAATCTTGACTATCTGAATGCGGGGCCGCGAAACCGCTCCTCTGACGCCATCCGCCAACACAACCCAACTCTAGCCGCAATGCGGGGAAGAAGCAACGTGGAAGTTCATTGTCGCGGGATTTTCACAATGGCCAACGCAATTGCGCTTGCCTGATAAGAATTCCGGCGCATTATTCCCCGCATTAGATATGAGCAAAACGCCACTTCGCATCGCGGTGACCGGCGCGGCCGGGGCCATCGGTTATTCCGTTTTATTTCGCATCGCTTCGGGCGAATTGTTCGGCCCGGACCAGCCTGTCATCCTTCATTTGGTCGATATCCCCGACGCGTTGCCCGCCTTGCAGGGGGTCATCATGGAGTTGGAGGATTGCGCGTCGCCGGCGCTGCAAAAAATCATCGCCACGGCCGAACTGAACGAAGGCTTCCGCGACATCAACTGGGCGCTGCTCGTTGGGAGTGTGTCGCGCAAACCGGGCATGGAACGAAAGGACTTGCTCGCCATCAACGGCAGGATTTTCACCGCCCAGGGCCAGGCGCTCCAGAAAAACGCCGCCAGGGATGTCCGCATCCTCGTCGTCGGGAACCCGTGCAATACCAATTGCCTTATCGCCATGAGCAGCGCGCCGGACATTCCCGCCCAGCGCTGGTTCGCCATGACGCGCCTGGATGAAAACCGCGCCAAGGCGCAACTGGCCCGGAAGGCCGGCGCCGCCATTGACGCGGTGTCCAATCTGGCCGTCTGGGGCAATCACAGCCCGACGATGTTTCCGGATTTTTATCACGCCCAAATCAACAGCCAGCCCGCCACCGCCGCCATACCGGACGAGAATTGGCTCAAGACGGAATTTGTCGCCAGCGTCGCCCAGCGCGGCACCTCCGTGCTCAACGCGCGCAAGGCCGGCAGCGCCGCCAGCGCCGCCAACGCCGCCCTCGACACCGTCAAGTCCATTGTCACCCCTACTCCCGCCTGGGACTGGCACAGCGTCTGCGTCCGCTCCGACGGCAGCTACGGGATCGAGCCGGGTTTGATCTGTTCCTTCCCCGTGCGCGGCGATGGGCAGGCTTTGAGCATCGTCCAGGGGCTGGATCTGAATGAATTCACGCGGGCGAAAATCACCGCGTCGGTCAACGAATTGAAGGCGGAAAAAGCGACCGCCGCGGAACTGGGCCTGCTGCGCTGATTATGTGACGTTGCGACCGGCCAGGCCGCGCTCGGTTTGCTTCTGGCGGAAGTCCTCGTAGGCGCGGCGGATTTGCGGGTGTTTGTTGCCCAGGATGGCGGCGGCCAGCAGCGCGGCGTTGATCGCGCCGGGTTTGCCGATGGCCAGCGTTCCCACCGGCACGCCTCCGGGCATTTGCACCATGGATAACAAGGAATCCATTCCGTGCAGCGACTTCGATTCCATCGGCACCCCCAGCACCGGCAGGCAGGTTTTCGCAGCCGTTACGCCGGCCAGGTGCGCCGCGCCGCCCGCCGCGGCGATGACCACCTCCAACCCGCGCGCCGCCGCCGTCGAAGCCCATTCAAAGAGCAGGTCGGGTGTCCGATGGGCGGAGATGACCTGCACCTCGTGGGGAATCTGCAACTCGGCCAGTTGACTGGCGGTGTGCCGCATGGTCTCCCAATCGGATTGGCTGCCCATGATGACGCCGACCAAAGGATGATTTTGTGATTCCGACATGCGCGGGCCAGTTTAAAGTTTGAAGGGCTGGGTGCAAAGACTAAAATTACGCACCCTCACCGCGCCGCCTCGTCCAGCGCGCGGAGCACGATCGAGGGCGTCAGCAGCACGGGCAGGACTTCCGGTTCCCGGTCGGCGTCCTTGGGGTAAACCAGCACGAGCGGAACGCCGTCGCGATGGAACTCTTCGAGTTCCCTGGCAATGGCCGGGTCCTGCCGCGTGAAATCCCCCTCGAACGCCAGCGCCCCGATTTCCTTGAGCTTGGCGCGCGTCCGCTTGATTTCCAGGCTTGACCGTTTGTTGACTTGACACGTCAGGCAGCTTTTGGCGGTGAAATCCACCAGCGCCGGATGGCCCGCCCGCCGCCCTTCCTCGACGGCTTGCCGGCTCCAGACATTCCACTGGATGGCGTCCGCGTCGGGCCGGCTCTGGAGGAGCAGACCGGCGTCCGCCGCGACCAGCGCCAGGGAAATCATCCCCGCCAGTGCCCTGCGGCTGCCGCCTCTTTGGACAAACGCGCCCCAAACCCACGCCGCCAGCGCCAGCACGACCAGGAACAGCCCAAGCCAGAGCACGTCGTCGCCGCCATTGGCGGAAAGCCACATCAGCCACACGGCGGCGCCCAGCATGGGAAAGCCGAGGGCGATTTTGAATTTCTCCATCCACGCGCCCGGTTTGGGCAGCAGTTTCAGCCAGCGCGGCTCCCAGCAAAGCAGGACGAATGGGAAGGCAAACCCGGCGCCCGCCGCGGCAAAAACCAGGACGATGACCAGGGGCGTTTGCGTGAACGCGAAGGCAAGCGCCGCTCCCAAAAACGGCGCGGTGCAGGGCGTCGCCAGCATCGTGGCCAGCACACCGTTGCAAAACGCGCCCGAATACCCCTGGCGCGATGCCAGTTCCACGGCGGCGCCAGTGGCCCGTGCGCCCAGGGTGATTTCGAACAAGCCGAACAGGTTCAGCGCGATCAAAGTCACCAATATCGTCAGCGCGACCTGCACCTGCGGAATGCGAAAGGCGTCGCCCCAGTTGGCCACGCCGCCGGCCCGCTGCGCGCCTATCGCCAGCCCCGCCAAGATCACAAACGAAACCAGCACGCCGATCGCATAAACCAACCCCATGTTCCGCACCCGGCCGGGTTGCTCCCCGGATTGTTTGACCAGGCCGAGAATCTTCAGCGCGATGATCGGCAACACGCAAGGCATGACGTTCAGAATCAGTCCTCCAAGAAACGCAAAAACCAGCATCACCGCCAGCGACCCGGCGGGGGCCGCCGGCCGCGCGGCGGCGGGCGGCGCGCCTTTGATCGCCAGATCCACTTCCACTCCCACCGGGCTGGCCGAATTGATTCCCCCAGCCAGAATGCCAGCGATACGGTCCGGCCAGATGCCATTGTTCGTCTTGACGATCTTGCGAAGGCGGATGGCGCCCGCATCGGCCTTCAGCGCCTGGGTCATTCCGTCCACGTCGAAATTCGTGCTGGCGTAGGGATAGAAATCCGCCGGGGCGAGGTTGGTTCTCCATTCGATGATCAGGGGCCGTCCGTTGGTCCGGACGCCGCCGCCTTCCCAGGAGGCCGCGACGGTTTCCGGCACGGCGGAAGCCGGAACTCTCTTGAGCCATTGTTCGAGCAGGGAAGCGTCCGGCGACGGCTTGGCTTCGCCGGACACGGCGAGCGCGGCGGAAACGTCGGCGTCGGCGGGGACGCAGATATCCGAGCACTCCATCCAATGCACGGATGCCTTGACGGTGAGCGGGCCGGGCGGCAGGTCTTTGGCAAGCGCGAGTCTTGTCAATAGAACTACTTCATTGGTGTAAACGTAAGTGACCAGGGCCGAGTCGCCGGCTTGTTCCACGTCCTTCGAAGGAACGGGCCAGTTGACGTCGCTGGCGGTGACACCGGGCGGGAGTGACCATGTGATGCGTGTCGGTTCCCCGGCGTCGCCGCCGTTGCGCCAATAGGTGTGCCACTTGGGAGGCATGTCCATTTTGACGCCGGCCCAAACGGCCTCGCCCGCGCGCGCCGACTCGGCGGACAAAAGGAGTTGGACGTGCGTCTTTGGAGCGGGGAAGGCATAGCCGGCGAGTCCGGCCGCCAGGAAAACGGCCAACCCCGCCGCGCGCAAGAATAACCGGCCAAAAGCAGACACGTTGCGAATATGCCACAGCCCGCCCGAATCGTAAACCGCAAATCCAGCGGCTGCGAATTGACTCAAAATTCTTCTGGTTGGGCCACGACGCCTGTTTGCGGAACAAAGCGGCGCGGGCGCGCCAGCGCCGCTTTCCCCTGAGCGCCCGGCGTTTGGATATGAATGGATATGCGACTCTCATGGCCTTCCCTGCGGAGACATACGATTTGAAGAATTTTGTCTCACAACCAGCGGCTGATTTCGCGCATTGTCGCTTCCGCCACTTGAATTAAGCTGATTTGCGGGCCATAATAGTCGCGGAAATGAACGCCATTAAAACACATTATGAACACGTCTGAAAAAGGTCCCGTGCTGCAATCCTACCTGTTTTTCGAGGGTCGCTGCGAAGAAGCCATCGAATTTTACCGGCGCGCGCTCGGCGCGGAGGTGATGATGATGATGCGCTTCAAAGAAAGTCCCGAACCGACCAAGCCCGGCTCCCTCGCGCCCGGCGCCGAAAACAAGATCATGCACGCCAGTCTCGGCCTCGGACAGACCGTCGTGATGATGTCTGACGGGCGCTGCGGGGGAAAGCCGGACTTCCGCGGCTTTTCCCTCTCCCTCACCGTGCAGACGGAAGCCGAGGCGGAGCGGCTGTTCACGGCATTGGCCGACGGCGGCCAGGTGCAGATGCCATTGGCCGGGACATTCTATTCGCCTCGTTTCGGCATGGTCGCCGACCGTTTCGGCGTCTCCTGGATGGTGATGGTGAGGCCGGCCGCCTAGAGCAAAAAATCAAACCCAGCCCGGGTTATGACGGGGACAAGTGATATAGCTGAAAGCGAAAGTTACTGTTGATTTGGCCGGTCGAAAGAAATTTAAAAAAGAGACGAAAAAAGAGGTTGACGGATTTGCGATGGAGTGTAATATACCAACTAGTTTGTATGAATAAACACGAACGCAGAAAACAGCCGGAAGCGACACGCCGCAAACTTCTTGAGGCTACTTTGACCCTCATGCTCAAACGCGGCTTCAATGGCACCACCTTGGATGGCATCTGCGCCGAGGCCGACGTGACCAAGGGCGCCCTTTTTCATCATTTCAAGAACAAGGACGACATCGCGTTGGGGGCCATAAAATCCTGGGCCGAGATGGGTTTCTCCCTGTACGATGAAGCGTTTAAGCTGCCGGGTGAACCCCTGGAGGAAATTCATCGGATTTTTGAAATCATGGAGAAAATCACCAGGGACTTTGACCCGTGCGTCTGCATGGTGGGCATGATGACGCAGGAGATGTCCGGCGAGAATCGCGCCTTTCGCGCCGCCTGCTCGCGCGCACTTCAAGGCTGGACCGAGATGCTCCGTTCGCGCCTCCAGGCTGCCAAGGAACAGTTGAAGCCAGCCGTGGATTTCGACCCTGCCCAAGTGGCCTGGTGCCTCAACAGTCTTTGGCAAGGTTCGATGCTGGTGGCCAAGTCCCAGCAATCGCCGGAAATGATTCGCAACAATTTGAAACTGGCCCGGGAATATGTGGATTCGCTGTTCACCAATCCGACCGGGTCCGTTTCGCAAACGCATAAACAAACAAAATGAAGAAAGGAGACCCAAAGTCATGAAAAACGATCAACGCAACTACACCACCACCGTGTTGGTGGATCAAACGCCTGAAGAAGTCTTCGACGCCGTGAACAATGTTCGCGGATGGTGGTCGGAGGAAGTTGAAGGCCGCACCAACGAACTTGGCGCCGAATTCATCTTCCACTACAAGGACGTCCATCGCAGTACGCAGAAGATCACGGAGTTCGTTCCGGGCCGGAAGGTCGTCTGGCATGTCACGAAGAGCCGCATCAATTTCGTCCAGGACAAGAGCGAGTGGGACGGTACGGACGTGGTCTTCGAAACCAACCGCAAGGGGGACAAGACCGAGCTGCGCTTCACGCACCGCGGCCTGGTTCCCGCCATCGAATGCTACGGCGGCTGCTCCGGCGCGTGGGGATATTTCATCAACGAGAGCCTGCGCGACTTGATCACGACCGGCAAGGGCAAGCCGGAAACCAAGGAAGAAGAGGCGATGGCAACTGCCACCCGCTGAAAACAAACCGCGAACCTATTATTGTCAACAAGCGGATGACCCGGCCATGGCGGGGTCAGCCAAAGAAAGGAAAACATGACCAACAATGCAACGAAGTCTGAGTCAGGACACAAAATCGGCTCCCGCGAGGAATGGCTGGCCGCCCGGCTGGCGCTGCTCAAGGAGGAGAAAGAATTGACGCGCCGCAGTGATGAACTGGCGCGACGGCGTCAGGACCTGCCCTGGGTTCGAATCGCCAAGGATTACCGCTTCGAGACGGATGAAGGGAAAGCGTCCCTCGCGGATCTCTTTCAAGGACGCTCGCAGCTCCTGGTCTATCACTTCATGTTCGGACCCGACTATCAGGCGGGCTGTCCGTCGTGTTCCTCCATCGCGGACGGCTTCAACGGCTTCGCCGTCCACCTCGCAAATCATGACGTCATGCTTTGGGCCGTCTCGCGGGCGCCGCTCGCGAAGCTGCAGGCGTATCAGCGGCGGATGGCCTGGACGTTTCCATGGGCCTCCTCGTTCGGCAGCGATTTCAACTACGATTTCAACGTTGCATTCACCGAGAAACAACAGCGCGAGGGGACCGTCGAATACAACTACCAGCGCGCCGGCCATGCGATGGACGGGATACCCGTCCCGGAGCCCGTGGCCCAATTCGCGGCCATGTGCGGAACCGACGCGACCACCTACGCTCTCGACAGGCCGGGTCTGAGCGCGTTCGTGCTGGAGGACGGCGTCCTCTATCACACATATTCGACGTACGTGCGCGGACTGGACGGTCTCTGGGGGATGTACCAGTGGCTCGACCGCGCCCCTAAGGGACGCAACGAGACGGGCGCCTGGTTCCACCGCCATGACGAATACGGAGCGGTTTCGCAAAAGTCAGGATCTTGCTGCCACGCGGCGGAGGCGCATGTATGAGCGCTGCAAACTGCTGTCACGGAACCAAAAGGCAAGGCGCAGGAGAGGCACAGTCAGAGCCGCCAAAATGGCGCGGCGCTGAAATCGCCGGGTGGATTGTACCGAGCGTCACCTTGGCGTTGATTCCGAAATGTCCTGTTTGCGTGGCGGCCTATGTGGCCCTGTTCAGCGGGGTCGGAATCTCGATCGCGACGGCCTCGGTGATTCGGACATCGCTGGTAGTCCTCTGCGTTGCAGCCCTGGCGTATCTCGCACTGGCTCGCCTCTGGCGGTTGGCGTCAAAGACGAAGCACGGCGGTCCTTGCGCTCAGTGACCCCAAGTTCGATCTTATCCCCTGAAACACCCCGACGAGTCTGTATGCGAATTAACAAAAATAATAACAAATAACAAAAGGTCGAAATTATGAATAATCAAACAAAGACTGTTAAATCAGTGCCCAGCCATAAAACAGGAACGCGCGAGGATTGGCTCACCGCCCGGCTGGCGCTGCTCAAGGAGGAGAAAGAATTGACGCGCCGCAGTGATGAACTGGCGCGACGGCGTCAGGACCTGCCCTGGGTTCGAATCGCCAAGGATTACCGCTTCGAGACGGATGAAGGGAAAGCGTCCCTCGCGGATCTCTTTCAAGGACGCTCGCAGCTCCTGGTCTATCACTTCATGTTCGGACCCGACTATCAGGCGGGCTGTCCGTCGTGTTCCTCCATCGCGGACGGCTTCAACGGCTTCGCCGTCCACCTCGCAAATCATGACGTCATGCTTTGGGCCGTCTCGCGGGCGCCGCTCGCGAAGCTGCAGGCATTTAAGCGGCGAATGAGCTGGACGTTTCCCTGGGCGTCCTCATTCGGCAGCGATTTCAATTATGACTTCCACGTTTCGTTCACTGAGGAGCAAGAGCGCCACGGGGAAAGCGAATACAATTACCGGCGCGAGGGCCTCGCAATTGCCGCGACACCCAGCCTTGGGGCCGCCCAGTGCGCGGCTATGGCTGGAGCCGACCTTGCCACGTACTCGCGCGAAGCGCCAGGCATGAGCGCGTTCGTGCTCAACGACGGCGTCGTCTTCCACACGTACTCGGCATACTCGCGCGGACTGGATGGACTGTGGGGCATGTACCAATGGCTCGACCGCGCTCCCCTGGGACGCAATGAGGACGAGCCGGGCATCTGGTGGCGCCTCCACGACGAGTATGGGCAGCCTGCTCAGAACTCTGGATGTTGCTGCCACGCGGCGGAGGCACGCGTATGAGCGCTGCAAAAAGCAGAAATTTAGAATGCAGAAAGCAGCCCCGATCCTTATGTTCCTTCGCCTGACCACTGTGGGAGGCGAGGGGGTCCGCCCCGGAGTGGATCTGAATAACTCAGCCGCCTTGCTTTCCCTGATGGAACAGGGCACATGATCCTGCCCGACGTCAACGTACTGGTCTATGCCCATCGAGAGGACGCCGTGGATCACACGAGTTACCGGCAATGGTTAGAGGGAATCCTCCAAAGCGGCCAGCCCTATGGCATAAGCGAGCATGTGTTGAGCGGTTTCCTCCGCGCCGTAACCCATCCGCGCGTGTTCACGCCACCGAGTCCGTTTGGCTCGGCGCTCGATTTCTCGAACCAGATTCGCGACCAAGCTAATTGCCGCGTTGTTGCGCCCGGATCCCGCCATTGGCAAATCTTCACCGGCCTGTGCCAGTCACTCTCTGCCTCAGGAAATCTGATTCCCGATGTCTGGTTCGCCGCATTGGCAATCGAGTCCGACTGCGAATGGATTACAACCGATCGCGGCTTTGAACGTTTTCCAGGCCTGCGCTGGCGGCACCCGCTCACCGGAAGAGCCTCCGGATAAGCGGCGCTGCTTAACGCCATCTCCATCGGTTTGGCACTTGGCTTGAAGGGAAAGGGGATTTTGGTTGCGGCTTTGCGTGAAAATTCCCTGATCGGTGAAAGACCTCAAAACTTGGGCAGGGCGAAGGCCACGTAAGCGTCGCCATACTCACTTTGTTTGCCGAGCTTGTTTCCGGTGGCGGCGGTGACGACGTATTGACGGCCGTTGAGGAGATAGGTCGCCGGCGGGGCGATGCCAACCCACGGTAATTCTCCGGACCACAGTTCCGCCCCGGTATCCTTGTCAAAGGCGCGGATTTTCGCATCGCGCGTTCCTGAGCAAAAGACCAGGCCGCCGGCGGTGACAATCGGCCCGCCGTAGTTTTCCGTGCCGGTCTTGGGCACGCCTTGCGCCGCGAGCTCCGGATATTCCCCCAACGGCACTTTCCAGAGGATTTTGCCGGTGTTCAGGTCCAGGCAATTCAACGTTCCCCAAGGGGGCTTGTTCGCCGGATAGCCCTCGTTGTCGCGGAACCTTGGATAGCCGGTGAATGAGTAGCGGGGGCGCGCTTCTTTGGCCGCGGGCGGCGGCGTGCCGCGGTCTCGCAGCAGAAGATAATCCATCAGTGCCGTGAGGTCGCCCTGGCTGATGCTGGTGTTGGCCGGCATGCCATTTTTTCCGAGGCGAACCTGTTTGGTGATGGCATCTTCGGAGAGCCGAAAGCGCAGCCCGCGCAAGGGCGGCGCCACGGCGATGCCCAATCGGTCCATTCCATGGCAGGTCGCGCAATTGCCTTCATAAACCTTCCGCCCCAACGTCTTGGGCGCCGCCGGATCGTCGGGCGGGTCGTCATCGCGAAACACGGAGACCAGCCAGGCGGCATGATTGGCGCTGACGTATAGCCGCCCGGTCTGAGGGTCCACGCACGCTCCCGTCCATTCCGCTCCGCCGTCCATGCCCAGATAAAGATTGGGCCGGCCCAGGCTGGCGGGCCGGAAAAAACCCGTTGTCGCGCTTTGGACGCGGCTGGCCACAAAGGCGGCCGCTTCGGGTGTCCGGTCTGTTATATCGGCCGTGGTGAACTCCATCTTGGAGAAACGCGCCGGCAGCTCCGGGTCCGGCTGGTAAGGCGCCGTCAATTCCCCTGGCAAATCACTGGTGGGCGCGCGTCGCAGGCGAAAGGGAAAAACCGGCTTGCCCGTCACCCGATCCAGCACCAGCGTCTCGCCAATCTTTGTGGTGACGGCCACCACGTCCACCGCTTTCCCATCGCGCTTGATCGTGGCCAGGTTAGGCGGGGCGGGGATGTCCTGGTCCCAGATGTCATGTGCGATTTCCTGAAAATGCCACAGGCGACGGCCCGTCCGCGCATCCAGGGCAATGAGGCAGTTGGCAAAAAGATTGTCGCCCCGATGCCAGACTCCAATGAAGTTCTCTTTGGCCGATGCAGTGGGGACGTAGGCGATGCCCCGCACTTCATCCAGGGCCATCCCGCTCCAGCAATTGGCCCCGTAGCTTTCCGGCTCGTCCCATGTTTCGCGCCCAAACTCCCCTTCATGGGGCACAGTGTGAAAAGTCCAGCGCCATTGGCCGGTGCCGGCGTCAAAACCCCACACATCCTTTTCAAAGCCGGGAATCACGATGATGTCTTCAAAGATCGCCGGCCCCGCCGTGGCGGCGCCAAAATCGCCTTGCGCGTGACCGGGCAGCAACGCCCGCCCTTGCTCGCCGAAGCTTGCGATTGGCTCCCCGGTCTTTGGATTCAGCGCGTAGAGATATTGGCCCGCACAAAACAGGACCCGTTCACCCGCCGACTTTCCGCCAGGCCAGTAAATCAGCCCGCGAAACGCCGGCTTGCCCGCCGGTTTGAAACGCCACCTTTCCCGCCCGTTCTCCGCGTTGATGCCGGCCACAAACTTGCCGGGAGTGGGCGCGATCATCGTTTCACGCACAATGATGGGATTGCACTCCAGAGCGTTGCTTCCGTCCCCGGCGTGATAAATCCAGGCTACTGCCAGGTTCTTGACATTTTTACGGTTGATCTGGTCCAGCGCCGAGTAGCGCGTCCCGCCGTTGTCGCCGTGCGACCGATGCCAAGTCAAAAACGTGTCTCGCTTGGGATACCCATTGGCCCGCGTCAATTCCCGGGTCGTTGCCGCCGGAATGATTTTGTACAACGGCAACTTCTCACGGGCTTTGGCATCTTCGACTTGCCAGTAATCCTGATTCGTCGCCGACGCCTCTTGCGCCGCGGCGCGCGGGCCCACCAGCGTCATCAGGGCCGCCGCCAGCAGTCCCGCCAAAGAGAATTCCGAACATAACAGATCAGGCAGTTGAAGCAGCCGGGACGCGGCGGATATGACTTTCATAGATAGGATGCGCCGCTGGAAACCATCCAACCCCGCCAAAGCAAAAATAACCGGCCAAGAGCAGACACATTGCGAATATGCCACCGTCCGCCCGAATCGTAAACCGCAAATCCAGCGGCTGATTTCAACAAATTGCCGACCCGGCCATGCTTTGGCAGTCGGCTTGCTTTCGCGTATTTTCGAGGTTTGTCGCGGGTTGGTGTGGAAGGCTTGGACCGAGGCCGACCATGCGCAATGGTGGGGACCGAACGCCCTCACCATCCATGCCTCAAAAAAAATGGGCCTGGGGGCAGGAATCCCCAGGCCTTTTAATTCTTAAGCGTGAACTGGAAAAGTCCAGTTCACGCTGACCAAGACAATTCGAGGAGCTGGCCTCTTAGACCTTCATTTTGCGGCGAAGCGCGCCAAGGCCGGTCAAGGCTAAACCAAGCAGGCCAAGGGTGGAGGCCCCGTCCGGAGCGCCAACGGAAGTGCTAGCCTCGGCTGGCGTTCCAGCGACAACGTAGTCGTAGGTGAGATCAACGGTTTGACCGGGGGCCAAATCACCCAACTGCCAAGCCATGTTAAGCGTGTCGTCCTCATAGTTGGCCACGTTGCCGCCACCGCCAAAGAAAAATCCGTATTCGGTGTTGTAAGGGCTCATGTCAGAGCCGTTATCCCAACCGCCGTTATAGATATACGTGCCGGTAGGCGTGTAAGTCGAGGAGGTATTGGCGATAGCAATGGTCCACGCGGTGGCATTACCTGTCGCATAGAGGTAGTTCCTGCTCGTAATATTGTTCGCAGTTTGGTAGTTATTGTCAAAATACACGTCCTGATCGGGATCAACGCCGGTGGAATAAGCAACATTATTCAGAGTTGCTCCCGTCGTATTCTGGAGTTGGACATTGTAAGCCAGAATTCCCGAACCCGTGCCGGATTTCTGGAAGGTTACGGACTGATTGATGCTCAGACCACGATAAGAGCCACCCGAGGACGTCGCTTGCAAGGTGCTCGCGTTGGGACTGGTGTTGGCTGTCGTCACTCCAAAAGTATTGCCGGTATTATAAGAGCCGTCACTGGCAAAACCAAAGTTGCCATTGACTCCAACTGAATAATACTGGAAAGGATTGCCCGGGGTCACGAAATCATAACCCTTTGAGTAATTGCCGGTTCCGGTCGAGTCGTACTGGAGGCCGATAAAGGGAGAGGTGGGCGTCGGGCCGGAAACGCCGTACTCAGACATCGCGCCATTGGCGCCCAAACCGAGCAGAAGGGTATTTCCATCCAAGACGAGTTGCGCGCCCGCCTTTTGGGTCAGCGCAAGAGCGGCACATGCCGCCACCAATGTCAAAACATATTTTCTATTCATACATTTTCCTTGAAGTCTTTTGTCGAATTATTCCGGTTTTTTTGTTAGTTTGCTCAAACTCTAAGTCCAACATTCCGACTTTAGCTTATCGCGTGCCAGATTTTCACACAATGGAGCATTAACAATGTAAATCGTTCTTACGAAACATGTTACGAGGCAGGTCCTGCCGCGCGACATTCACTCAGAAAAAGGCAAAACTGTAAAAAAATCCGACGCGTTTCGGCCAGGAAGCAATTCGTTTTAAGAACTCGAAGTCCTAACGGCCTCAACATGAGCAACTTCCGTCGAAACGGGGGAGGGGGTGCGAAATGTGTTAGGATTTCCGACGCATTGAGAATAAAGCGAGGAGGTTTTACCACGGATAAACGCGGATTAACACGGATAAGGACTTCCCATCTGTGGAATCAAATTGTTCTTTGAAATGCTGTTGGCGCGGCTCGTCCCGCACCGGGCGGCGTGTGTGGCGTGAACCGTCACGGCCGCATGGCGACAGCGGCGTCAATTTCCATGAAAGAGCTTTGACGCTAAAGCCCCGGCTTTTTCCGAAGGAAAGTGTACTTTCATTTATTGTGTACAGCGAGCTTCGTACCCTTTTCGTTTTTATCCGCCCGGCGGTTGGCACGCTGGCTCGGACTGTGGCGTAGTAGCGCAATGCCAAGGCTTTGGTCAGCCAGGGGCCGGCGGCGGGCGAGGGGGTGGATTTCGTGAACGCTGCGCCATTCCATCGGCTGGCGGCGGAAACGGGCGATGAGATGCGGCCTCGTCCGCGTCTCAAAAGCTGGCGGTATTGCTCCGCCAGTGCGCGGTCGTACACCACAGGATCACTGGCAGGAAGGCCTGGTTGACCTTTGTAAAATGCGCGCTGCCGTCCGCGTACACATTCATCGAGCCGCCCGCGTTGGTGCTCAGGTTGCTATGGCCGTGTTTGTTCTGGTCGAGCCTCAAACCGTCATCAAGCTCAAAATAATCCATGAAGAAATCGCCCGCGGTCGTCACTTTCTCGCCAAATATCACCGTGTCCGACGGCTCCGGAACTTCATTCTCGGTCAGAAACGGCCATTTCACGGTTCCGTCGTCGAACGCGGTCAGATCGCTGTACTTGGCGGCATAACCGTCGTTGAAGCCGTTGATGATGTAGGTGCGCGCCGCGCAATCGGCGGGGCAGGAAACCGGGTGGTCGGTGATCGTTATGGGTGTGTTGGTTTCGCTGGGACAGAGCAGGATGTTGGTGTTCTTGTAATAGGAGAGCAGATACGTGGGCCAGCGATTGGTGTCGCAGCGCGGGGTATAGGCGCCGTTGTTGTCACTGACGTACATCACGTTGGCCATCCCAAGCTGCCGGATATTATTGGTGCATTTGATCTTCCGCGCGCTCTCCTTGGCCCGCGCCAGGGCGGGCAGCAGCATGCTCGCCAAGATGCCAATGATCGCGATGACCACCAGTAGTTCAATGAGCGTGAATGCCGCCTCCGCTTCCGCCCCCTCCGCATGTCTCCTGCTTCTCATGGATGTCATTTCTAAAGCGCCGCCGCCGGGAAAATCCGACAAAAAATTACTTTGCGCGTCTCTGATTCTCAGGGGCATTGGACGGATGCCGCGCGGCCTGTAATCAAATTCTTTCCGGGAAAGTTTTTCCCGGGGTGTCCAGCAGCAGGCGGTAAATCCCCTGATAGGCCGCCGCCGTCCGTTCCCACGAGAAATCCCTGGCCATCCCGTTGCGCTGATAATGGCCCGCCAGCCCCGGCTCGGCGTAGAGCACCAGCGCCTTGCGCATCGCCTTGGCCAGCGCCCGCGTGGAATACTCCGTGAATTTGATTCCGTCCGCCCGCGCCGCGTCCTGGGACGCATCCACCACCGAATCGTCCAGCCCGCCCGTGGCCCGGACGATCGGGATCGTCCCGTAACGGAGGCTGTACATCTGGTTCAACCCGCACGGCTCGAACCGCGAGGGCATCAAATAAAAATCGCACCCGGCCTCGATCCGGTGTGACAGGCCGGTGTCAAAACCAATTCTCACGGCGCACTTCGCGGGATGCCGTTCGGCCAGCCTGCGGAAGCCCCGCTCATATTCACGCTGGCCGCTGCCGAGCAGGACAAACTGCATGTCCGCCGCCAGCATCTCCTGCAGCGCCGCCAGTTGAATATCCATCCCCTTTTGCTCCGCCAGGCGCGAGACGGTTCCGAACAGCGGCGTGCGCGGCGTCTCGGGCAGCCCAAGCTCCCGTTGCAATGCCGCCTTGCCGGCTGCCTTGCCGCCCAAGTCCCGCGCGCTGTAGGAATGCGCCAGATACGGGTTGCCTTCCGTTTTCCATTCCTCGTAATCGACCCCGTTGAGGATGCCGTGCAGCGCGCCCTGCCGCCGCCGCAACTCCCCGTCCAGCCCGCACCCCAGCGCCTCGGTCGTGATCTCACGCGCATACCGGGGGCTGACGGTCGTAAGCAAATCCGCGCAGGCAATTCCCGCTTTGAGGCAATTAAATCCACCGTAAAACTCCGCGCCGTCCGGCTGAAAATAGGAAGCGGGCGCGTTGGCCAGCGCGAACTTGGCCGCCGGAAACTGACCTTGATAAGCCAGATTATGGATCGTCAGACAGGTCGGCGGCGCCACCCAGCCCTCGCTGAGCCGCTGGTCCCGCGCGATCAAAGCCGCCGCGGCGGTTTGCCAATCGTGCAAATGAATCAGTTCCGGCTTCCACGGCAGGTAGCGCGCCAGATGGACGACCGCTTTGGAGAAAAACAGAAACCGCTCCGCGTTGTCCGCGTAATCAACTCCCCGTTCCTGGTACAAATCGCCCCGCTCAAAAAAGTCCTTTTGCTCGATGAAATAAACCGTCAATCCATCCGCCGCCTGGCGCCTCCACACACCGCCCGCCACGCGGCCGGGACCGAGCGGCAATTCCAGCCTCCAATCAAAAGGCAGGATGTCCGGGAACCGCTCCCGCAGGCCCCGATAGAGCGGGGTGACAAGCCCGACCTCATTGCCCGCGCGCGCCAGGAACTTGGCCAGCGATCCCACCATGTCCGCCAGGCCGCCTGTCTTCGAGAAAGGCAACGCTTCGCTGCTCGCGAGCAAAATTCTCATCACAGCGGCGCGGCGATCCGGTCCGTTTTCAGCCACGGCCGCAACGCCGCGGGCACGCTCACGCTGCCATCGGCTTGTTGATGCGTTTCCACCAGCGCCACAAACAGCCGCGCCAGCGCCGTACCGCTCCCGTTGAGCACGTGCGGGAACCTGTTCTCGCCCCCTTCGGTCTTGAAGCGCAGGTTCATGCGGCGCGCCTGGAAATCCTCGCAATTGGAGCAACTGGACACTTCCAGGTACTGCCCCTGGCCCGGCGCCCACACCTCGATGTCGTACGTCAGCGCGCTGGAAAATCCCATGTCTCCGGTGCAAAGCTGGACGACCCGGTAATGCAGCCCCAGCAGTTGCAAAACCCGCTCCGCGTTGGCCACCAATTTCTCCAGTTCCTCGTAGCTGTTTTCCGGCCGCGTGATCTTGATCAACTCCACCTTGTCAAACTGATGCACCCGGATCATCCCGCGCGTCCCCACGCCCGCCGCCCCCGCCTCCCCGCGAAAGCACGGCGTGTAGGCGCAATAATAAATGGGCAACTGGCTCTCCTTCAAAATCTCCTCCCGGTGAATGTTCGCCACCGGCGTCTCAGCCGTCGGGATCAGGAACAGTTTCCCCAGCGTCGAAGTGTCCAGCCCCTCCTGCACCGCGTAGTACTGGTCGGCGAATTTGGGGAACTGCCCGACCCCCACCATGCAATCCCGGTTCACCAGGAACGGCGGCGAAATCTCCGTGTAGCCGTGCTCGCCCACGTGCAAATCGAGCAAAAACTGGATCAGCGCCCTCTCCAGCCGCGCTCCCCATCCCGTGTAAAGCAGAAAACCCGCCCCCGCTATCTTCGCCGCCCGCGCGAAATCCACCAGCCGCAGGCTCTCGCACAGTTCCACGTGCGTCTTGGGCTTGAATTCCAGCAGCGCCTTCCCGCCCCAGGTCCGCACTTCGACGTTGTCCGCCGCGGACTGGCCGATCTTGACGGATTCATGCGGCAAATTGGGCAATTGCAGCAGCAGCGCGTCCCGCTGCTCCCCGGCCTCCGCGACCTCCTTGTCCAAAGCCGCGATGCGCGCCCCCAGATTCCCGGTTTCGGCCTTCTTGGCCTCCGCCTCGGCCGCCTTTTTTTGGGCGATGAGCGCGCCGATTTCCTTCGAGGCGCGTTTGCGCTCGGCTTTCTGTTGTTCGACCTCGGCCAATCCCTTCCGGCGCCGCTCGTCCATCGCCAGCAACGGGCCGATCTTCTCCTCGTCCTGCCCGTGGCGGGTGGCCAGGCGTTGGCGGACAAAATCGGTTTTTTCGCGAATCAAACGGATATCCAGCATCGGCGCATTATAGAAATCGCGGCATCCACCGCAAGCGGCGAATCACGCCGCGTTGGATGTCCTTGATTATCAACGATCTCAAGCTCGTCTGGCCTGCGGACGACCTCCAGCCCCAGCGCGTTTTTGGGTGCACAAGGGTGCATAAGCCTGCATAAACCACCGAGAAATCCGCGCCGCAAGGCGCAAAAGCCTACAGCTTTTAAGCCGCTCCCGCGTCCACAATGCCCATGACGTCCACTCTGTCCACCCCGCAAGCTCGCTTGCGCCGCAACAAAACTACCGTAATTTACCGTAATTAGGCGTAATTTACCGTAATTTACCGTAATTTCCGTAACCAGCGAACTCCGCCCCGTAAGGGAAACCCTCACCGCCGTCATCTTAAGGTGCAAATAGGCGCAACCAGGCGCAACCAGCCGGCCCAACCCCCCGGATTGACAACTTGCCAGAGGGTGAAATTCCCGAACACCAGCCCAAGGCAAAACAGCCCATCTCGCGCAGAGTCGCGGAGACGCAGAGGAAGAGTCTTAACCACGGATTCCCCGGATTTTCACGGATAAAAGAACTCCCATCCGTGTTAATCCGTGTCCATCCGTGGTGAACTCCGATTTTTTTAAATGGCTTGCGGCGCACGGCGGGGCGACGGTTCACGCCAAGCACGCCGCCTGGTGCAGGAACGGGCCGCGCCAACAGCCTTTCAAAGAACAAGCCTGCATCCGAAATGTAACACAGCAGGGAAAGATTGCAAGAAGTTCTCCCGCGGACCATCCTCCTTCGCGCCACGCGCTACGGAGGACAGGCGCTGAATGACCCGGAAATCAAACCCAGAATCGGGAGGGGCGAGATCCCCCGAGCCCCTGACTGAAAGGAGAAAACAGCCTTTCTCACGCAAAGCCGCAGAGCCGCGGAGAAAGAATTCAACCACGTCCGCTGTCGCCTGGCTGTGGCGGGACAAGGATGGCACGGATTAACACGGATAATCAGGACAGGGTCTTCTTGAACAGAAGCAAACGAAGCAAACGGAGAAGCCAGAGCCTGAAAGCCCGGAAGACCAGACCAAGGCAAAACAGCCTTTCTCACGCAAAGCCGCAGAGCCGCGGAGAAAGAATTCAACCACGTCCGCTGTCGCCTGGCTGTGGCGGGACAAGGATGGCACGGATTA
>Ga0224555_1002200_pt1 | contig 23737 bp, 20 predicted proteins | sample 714S23034metaG_FD_180687 | JGI IMG/M metagenome (GOLD analysis project Ga0224555, IMG submission 180687) | Peat soil microbial communities from Stordalen Mire, Sweden - 717 S2 30-34 | ecosystem: Environmental > Terrestrial > Soil > Wetlands > Peat | place: Sweden: Norrbotten County, Stordalen...
CGCTTCTTTCGGACCCCGCCTCGCGACGACGCCCTTGCGCTTCGCTATCACTTCTCCTCCATCAGGATGTGAAGGGGACTTGCACCCCAAAGCTGTTAAACATGCTCGGCACACAAAGCAAAGGCCCGGACTGCAAAAGTCCAGGCCTTCTTTGCTGGTCCAGATTCGAGTAGCCGCCCTTCTTAGCGCAGCACCTCAAATGTAAGCGTGGTGGTATGCGTAATGCCTCCGCCTGTGCCGGTGATCGTGATGGGATGGGTGCCGGTCTTTGCGGTCCTGGATACGGTCAGCGTGAAATGCGACGTGCCGGAACCCGGCGCGGCGATCGGGTTGGGGCTGAAACTGCCAGTTACGCCAGGGGGAATACCTGTCGAGCTGAGCGAAATCGCCGAGCTAAACCCGCCGGAGACGGTTGTGGTCACAACAGCGTAACCGCTCTGTCCCTGATCCAGCGATCCTGAGGTAGGCGAAACGGAGATTGCAAAATTCGCCTGGACCGGAGCTGTTACGGTGAGGTTCACGGTTGTTGTTTCGACGGTGCTGCCGGCGGTTCCCGTGACCTTGATGGGATAAGTGCCAGTCGCGACGGTTGAAGCAACCGTAATCGACATGCCGAGGCTGCCCGTACCGGTGATCGAACCCGGCGAAGCGAAGGTGACCGTCACGCCCGTGGGTTCACCCGAAGCCGACAGCGCTACGGCAGTACTGAATCCGCCGCTCACCGTGCTGGTGATCGAGGAGGAGCCTGAACCGCCCTGCACGATTGAAACTGAACCGGGCGATGCACTGAGGCTGAACCCGGGAGCGGCAACGGTTCCGGCAAGCGCGTTGATCAGTCCGCTGCCGTTAGGGCTGCCCCAACCCGTGACCAGATCGTAGCCGGTTGTGGCCGAGTAGCCATTGCTGCCGCTGGTGATGTCGTGGAAGTCCGCCCCGTAGCTCGAACCTGCGCCTATGGAATACAAGCTCGGATTGACGAAGCCCAGCGTCTTATTGCCGTTGGCGAGGGACTGCTGGTTGACGAGCGCCAGATAGCCGGCCCACAGCGGCGCAGCAAAGCTGGTTCCACCATATTCGTTGGCCGTACAGGTGGTCTGGTCGGCACACACGTAATAGGTGAAGTTGGCATTGGCCGAAACGTCAGGGCCGTTGCGATAGGTTTGCGAGCAACTGGCGCAGCCGGCAGCCGCGGTCTTCTGCCAGGACGGGATGGCAAACTTATCCGGCGAAATTCCGCCGCCGCTATCGGACCAGGCAGTTTCAGAGGCCCAGGGTCCAGCCGCGGAACTCGTTGACAAGTCGGTGCCACCAACCGAGGTTATGTACACGTCATCGGCCGGGAAGATCTCGGAAGCCGTCCCCGAGGTTGTCCACTTTTCGTTGTCTCCGGCTGCCTGAAAGAGATTCTGGCCCTGCGCCGCGAACTCCTCAAAGTACGGATTGTCGGTGCTCGGGTCGGCCGGGAACCACGTCCACGATGAGCCCAACTGCGCGTTCAGTGGGCTGTGTGTCGCCATCGCGTTGAAGATGGCGGCATCGGTCGAGCCCACATACATTACCAGGCTCGACAAACCCGGCGCCATGCCCAGCGCCTGCGTCATGTCCAGCGTCTGCTCGGTGTCGTCGCAGTCGCCGCCGGAGCGGCTGTCGACGCAACTGGTGCTGGTTCCGTCCGTAGAAAGCAGTGTGATGGGAACACTGTTGGTCTGCTTGGCGTTGGTGAAGTAGGTGGTCAGGTCGGCGAGGTCGGTACCGTAATACTCGAGCAAGCCGAGCGACTGGCCGCTGCCCGTGAGCGCCGTACCGCCGTAGTAGGCCGCGCGCATGTCGCTGCCCAGAAACGAAGCCGACGGGCCGGAGCCCGTGGTGGCATTCGACTTTGACTCGGAGCCTGCCGGCCGTTTGTCGAGGCCTGCGGGATGCGGAAGCGAGAAGTTATCGAGGCCGGAGACGTGCCAGAGGGAAAACGTGAGACTCGTGGTGGGCTCGCGGTCCGGCCCGTAGAACGTGCGGTTCTCGGTGGGGTGCTGATAGACGCCCATATTGACGTGAAAGGCGCTCTCGACGTTGGCCACAGTCCCCGATACCTGCACGTTGAGGCGATTCGCGGAGGTGCCGGTTACGGTGAGGCCATTCTGCCGGGCGAAATTGATCACCGCGTCACAGTCTGCCTGCGTCGGCCCGAACTGCTCCGTGAACTGTTCCACGGTGAGGAATTGCCGGTAGTACGGACTTCTGGGATCGTAGATATTCGTCAGGAGCTGATCCAGTTGGTCTTGATTGCGCAGCGGCAGCGTGATCACCAGATTCATGTTCTGGCCTGAGGGCAGGCGGCTCAGGGAGCGCGCGGTCCCGTCCTGAGTAGCCTGGCGGACGTGGTGCGTGAGCAAAGACTGTGCCTGGCCGATGGTGATGGCAATCGACATGAACGCAGCGATTGGGAATACGAATTTCCCCACGATTCGCATCATGGATTTCTCCTTTTTATCGATTAAGAATAGGAGCGTCCTGGCGGACGCGAGACCCCCGTGTATCCACTGAATTCTCAGGCAACGAGATGACCCTTGTCCACCGAAATCATTAGCAAAACAGTCCGTTTCGCTATTACTTTTGTGTTAGCGAGGCGATTCTCGGCAGCTGCCCTTCGGTTTGCCGGAAGCCCGGGGTTCCAGGCCGATCCCACTGTCTTTCCCGCCCCCCGCGCTGCTACACTCGCCCTTCGGGGATTTCTCAAGTTCCTTGCTTGCCATGATCCGGAGGCTCTCCGTGGCCGACTTTCAGCCCTTCGTTCCCGACGATCAGCATCCACCTGAGTTTACGCTTCGCGCGATCCTGCTCGGATGCTTCTTCGGGCTTCTCTTCGGCGCCGTTACGGTCTATGTGGGACTGCGCGCCGGACTCACCGTGGCCGCATCGATTCCCATTGCAGTGCTCTCGATCAGCATTCTCCGCGCCTTTGGCCGCGCTTCGATTCTTGAGAACAACATCGTTCAGACCACGGGCAATGCCGGGCAGTCGATTGCATCGGGCGTGATCTTCACCTTGCCCGCGCTAGTTTTCCTCGGCTTCGATCTTGAGTATTCCCGGATCTTTGTACTGGCGCTGATCGGCGGATGGCTTGGCGTCCTTTTCATGATTCCACTTCGGCGCCAGCTCATCGTGCAGGAACACGGCGTGCTGCCCTATCCCGAAGGAACGGCATGTGCCGACGTGCTGATCGCAGGCGAAAAAGGCGGCTCGCTGGCAAGCCGCGTCTTTCTTGGCCTCGGCCTCGGCGGTTTGTATACCTTCTTGCAGAACAAATTTCTATTCAGCGTCTGGCCGGGATCACCGGAGTATCAGCCCGACTTCGGCCCTCAGCATGTGCTGAAAGGCGCCAGCATCAACGCCGATGCGACCTCGGAGTACCTGGGCGTTGGTTACATCATCGGCTCGCGAGTGGCCGGAATCATTTTCGCCGGCGGTGTCATTTCCTGGCTTGTGATCATGCCGCTGATTTATTTCTTTGGAAAGGCGCTGCCCAACCCCGTCTATCCCGGCCAGACACCGATCGCGCAGATGGGCCCGAGCGATCTTTGGGCCACGTACATCAAGCCCATGGGCGCAGGCGCTGTCGCGGCCGCCGGGCTGATCACGCTCATCAAGACTCTGCCCACCATCTGGAATGCGCTGACGGCCGGGGTGCAAACCATGCGCAAGGGCGCGGGCGCCGCGCCGGCCAAGCCCGCGCGCACCGAGAGCGACCTCCCCATGTCCGTCGTTCTCATCGGCTCACTGCTCATCGTGGTCTGCATGTTCATCTTTCTCGAATTCAAGCCGGTCCCCGGCGCCTTTGTGGGCTGGGCAGCCAATCTTGCCGCTTCGCTCCTGGTGGTGGTTTTCGGGTTTCTGTTTGTCACTGTCAGCTCACGCATCGTTGGCCTCGTGGGATCGTCGGCCAGCCCCGTTTCGGGAATGACGATTGCGACCCTGATGGCTACCGCGGCAATCTTTCTGATGCAAGGCTGGACCGCGCCCGCATTCGGCGCGCTCGCCATCACGATCGGCGGCGTGGTTTGCATCGCCGCATCCAACGCGGGCGACACTTCGCAGGACCTGAAGACCGGATACATCGTCGGCTCCACGCCACGGTTGCAACAGATCGCGCTGATGATCGGCGTTGTGGTCTCGACGCTCGTCATCGGACTCACGCTGAACCTCATGAACGTCGGCCTGCAGGAGTTTCACGCCGCCGCGCAGCCGTGGAACCTCAACGCTCCGCATTCCGGAGTGTCGATTCAATCCGACACGAAGCAGCTCCCGAACGAGATTCGCGTGATTAGGCCCGACGGCAAAACCACAACCACGCACCAGAAATCCGAGTACGTTCTGCTGAATGCGATCGGTTCAACCGAGTTACAGGACGGCAAGTACCTCTATTCGCCCGCCACCGGGCAAATCGAGGTGCATTGGATTCAGGGCATCGGATCGGCGAATGCGCCCGCGCCGCAAGCTCGCCTGATGGCCACAGTCATCAACGGAATTCTGAGCCGAAAGCTTCCTTGGGGACTGGTGTTGCTCGGTGTGTCGTTGGTGATTGCTGTCGAGCTGCTTGGCATTCGCTCGCTTCCATTTGCGGTCGGGGCTTATCTGCCCATCGGCACCACGCTGCCTATTTTCTGCGGCGGCGTTGTTCGCTGGCTTGTGGACCGGGCTGCCGAGCGAGCGGGCGAAGCCGAATCCGGCGCCAGCGAAGAAATTTCGCCGGGCTCGCTCTTTGCGTCGGGCCTCATCGCCGCCGGCGGCATCGCGGGCCTCATCGGCGTGGCCCTGAAGGCAATTGAAGCGACCTACTACGACAACCGCGACCTTCTGAACCTGCCTCACACCTTCCTCGATCACGATTGGGTTTCGGTGCTAGCCTTCGCGATGCTGGCGTATTCGCTGTTCCACTTCGCAAGGAAGCCGCTGAAGAAGTAGGCGGGCAGGCCTACGCCACCACCCGCATCCGCACGCCTTCGTGCTCCTACAGACACGCGACGAAGTGGAGTCAGGCTCAGCCGCCGTCACGCGACGAGGGAAACTTCGCCCAGCCGGCCACGCGCAGGTTTCACGCTGATCTCGACGTCCTGGCCGAGAGCGGTAAGGAAGTCCATGAGGCGCTCCACCGAAAATGAGCCGGAGCGGTTGCGCATCAACGCCGATACGTGCGGCTGCCTGATGCCCAGGATCTTCCCCGCTGCGGCTTGCGTGAGGCCGCGCTTCCGGATAAGGCGGTAAACCTCGAGCGCGAGCCTGGCCTTCAACAGTTCCTGTTCCGGGTGAGGAATACCGAGATCGGCAAAGACGTTTCCGCTACTCTTTTCCGCCCTGACAGGGTTCTTCGATCTCTTGTTCATGCTAGTTCTGCCTTTCTCCGTGCAAGCGCTCGGCCTCGAAGAGGCGGCGCTTGATCAGGTCAAGATCCTGCTTGGGTGTCGCAATTCCGCGCTTGGACTTCTTTTGAAAAGCGTGCAGCACGTAAACCGCCTCGGCGTAGCGAACCGTGTACACGGCGCGCCACGTACCGCCCGCATCCCTGGCCACAATCTCGAGCACCGAACCTCCGCCAAAGCCTTTGAGCGGTTTGGCTGCCGGATCAGTCTCTCCCTGTTGCGCCGCATACAACGCCACGCCCATTTCGCGCCGGACTTCCCGGGGACTTGCGCGCAGGTCCCTCCGGCTGGAGCCGAGCCAAACGAGCGGGCGCGCCGATTCGTTCACATATACGAAAATACGTCTAATGGTATGTTCCTGTAAAGCGGGCGCTCCAGGCCTAACGCAGAAGCCCGGGATTGGACGAAGACGTCCTTCTTGATGTATGATGATTGATGTTTGATGCTGCGAGGGGAGGCCCGATGCGTACCACGCTCGCTATCGATGACGACGTTCTGGCTGCCGCCAAGGAGATGGCCGCAACCGAGGGAAAAAGTGTGGGAGAGGTGATCAGCACACTGGCGCGCAACGCGATGCGTCCCGCACCGGCTCATCGCGCCACGCGCAACGGCGTGCCGCTGCTTCCGGTTCGCAAGGGCGCGCCGCGGGTCACCTCGGAACTGGTGCGGCAGCTCGAGGAAGAGTTGCAGTGACGCGCTTTCTGCTCGACGTGAACGTCCTGATCGCCCTCATCGATCCCGCGCACGTTCAGCACGACCGCGCGCACGATTGGTTTGCTCGAACAGGGCGTCACGCCTGGTCTACCTGCCCGCTGACGGAGAATGGCGTTCTCCGCATCGTCGGCAATGCGCGCTATCCGAGCTCGCCAGGCACTCCCGCCGCTGTCGCTGAGTTGATTGCGATTCTGCGCGGCATGGGTGGGCACGAATTCTGGCCCGACGACGTTTCGCTCCTCGAGCCAAAACGCGTCGACACAACTCGCCTGCTCGACTCCGCCCAGATTACCGACAGCTATCTTCTGGCTTTAGCCCGCGCACATGGTGGACAATTAGCCACCTTCGATCGCCGGCTTGTCACCGATGCGGTGATCGATGGGCCCAAGGCGTTGCATTGCATCATTTGAAGTTCGGTCACGGCAAAACGCGCGACGCCTCGGCCCGGCGTGGCTCTCCGCTACAATAGTGGGAACCGCCCGCCAATGAAGAGTCCCTGTTCCTCGGGCGCCTCATACCATTATGCTGACCGAAAATCTCTCCGAAGCCCTCACTTTCGACGATGTCCTGCTGGTGCCCGCCTTTAGCGACGTTGTGCCGGTGCAGGTGAGCACGCAGACGCATTTGACGCGGGCCATCACGCTAAACACGCCGCTGCTCTCCTCGGCCATGGACACGGTGACGGAGTCGCGCATGGCCATCGCCATGGCGCAGCAGGGCGGCATCGGCATCGTGCACCGCAATCTCTCCATCGCCGACCAGGCCGGCGAGATCGACAAAGTGAAGCGGTCAGAGAGCGGCATGATTGTCGATCCGGTGACCATTGGCCCAGAGAAACTGATCGAAGACGCGCTCGAAGTGATGCGCCGCTACCGCATCAGCGGCGTGCCGGTGACGCAGGGCAAGCGGCTGGTGGGCATCCTGACCAATCGCGATTTGCGCTTCGAGACGCGCACCGATATTCCCGTGGGCGACGTGATGACCAAGGAAAACCTGATCACCGTGCCTGTGGGCACCACGCTCGAAGAGGCCGAGCTGATCCTGCACAAGCACCGCGTGGAAAAGCTGCTGGTGGTGAACGACCGATACGAGCTGATGGGCCTGATCACGGTCAAAGACATCCAGAAAAAGCTGAAGTATCCCAACGCCAGCAAAGACGACCAAGGGCGGCTGCGCGTGGGCGGGGCGATCGGCGCCACGGGCGATTTTCTTGAGCGCGCGGTAGAGCTGGTGCGCAACCGCGCCGACGCACTGGCCATTGACTCAGCGCATGGGCACTCGTCTCGCGTGCTCGAGGCGGTGCGCGAGGTGAAGAAGCGCTTCCCCGGCGTGGCATTGCTGGCCGGTAACGTGGCCACATATGAGGGCGCAATGGCGCTGATCGACGCCGGCGCTGACGCGATCAAGGTGGGCATCGGGCCCGGCTCCATCTGTACCACGCGCATGGTCACCGGCGCCGGCATGCCGCAGATCACCGCCATCGCCGAGGCTTACCGCGCCGCGCAAAGGCATGGGATTCCAGTCATTGCCGATGGCGGCATCAAGTACTCCGGCGAGATCACCAAGGCCATTGCCGCGGGAGCCAGCTCAGTGATGATCGGCTCGCTGTTTGCCGGCGTGGACGAGAGCCCGGGCGAGACCATCCTCTACCAGGGGCGCAGCTTCAAGAGCTATCGCGGTATGGGATCGCTGACGGCCATGAGCCAGGGCTCGGGCGAGCGCTACTTTCAAGGGTCGGCCGATCTGGCCGTTGCGGGGAGCGGGCCCGCGGACGTGGTGCAGCGCGAGCGCGCCAATGAAAACCGGCTGGCCAAGTATGTTCCCGAGGGGATCGAGGGGCGCGTGCCCTATCGCGGGCCGCTGGAGGCGATGGTCTTCCAACTCGTGGGTGGTTTGCGCTCCGGCATGGGCTATCTGGGATGCGCCAATATTGAAGAGCTGCAGGAAAAGGCGAAGTTCGTGCGCATCTCCGGCGCCGGCCTGCGCGAGAGTCACGTGCACGACGTGATTATCACGCGCGAAGCGCCCAACTATCATGTCGAATAGCCGGCGCGGCCTTAAGTTCTGGATCGGCGCATGGTGGCCTGTGGCCGCGGGTATCGCGATCATCGCGGTGGAGTCGACAAAGTATTTCGGCGCCGACCAGACGTCGCATCCGCTGCGCGTTTTTTTTGAGTCACTCTTCGGGCCGGTCGGAGATGCCCGCTGGGCGGCGATCCACCACTACATTCGCAAATCCGGCCACTTTGTTGGATACGGCGCGCTGGGGCTGGCATGGCTGCGCGCCTTGTGGATGAGTTTGCCTCGCAACCGGTTTCTCTTCGATGCCGAGTTGGCGCTCGTGGGCACGGCGCTGGTGGCCAGTTGGGATGAGTGGCACCAGACCTTTCTGCCCAACCGCACCGGATCGCCATGGGATGTCCTGCTGGATTGCTGTGGCGCCTTGTTCATGCAGATGGCCGCATTCATGTATCTGCGGCTTCGCCGGCCCCGTCTGTTGCATGATCGGGATTGACAAGTTTCGCCGCCTTGAGAGGGTGCCTTTGGTCACCGCCAAAGAGGTCGGAATCGATCGTATTTGGCAATGTAGTCAATCACTTAGATATGTATTCATGTGTCATACGTTTTCCTTGCTTCCCCCGAAGACGCGTGTTAAGGTAGTCTCGCTCACGAATCCACGCTTGGCACAGATGGGCCGCATCGGGCTGCGAGGGACACATCCATCGAGTCGTCAGCCTGACCGTGTGGTGTTTTTTATTGAAGCGAAAATGAGCGGTTCATCAAGCGGCTTGGGACCGAGAGGGGCGAAGCCTGCATCGGAGTCTGTTGTGGTCGCAACCCAATTCCTCGCGGAACAAATCCGGGCGTCCAAAGTTTGAGTTCAACCCCGCGAATCATCGGACTTTTGCCCCACCCCTTCAAGCGGCACTGCTGCGCTGAAATCCTGATTCCCTGCCTGAGTTCAATATGAGAGTCCTGAGACCAAGGTCACGGATCGTCAGTATCCGAATGTCTGAAGAGGAGTTCTCCACTCTGCGGCGGATTTGTGTCGCCACCGGCGCGCGCAGCGTGTCCGACCTGGCGCGCGAAGCCATGCGCGGTCTTTTGAACGGCGCAAATCAGGAGAGTTCCGGCGACGGTTCGCACAACGAATACTCTGCTCAAATGCGCAGCCTGGAACAAAAGGTCGACAAACTCAGTGCCGAAATCGCCCTATTCAAGGCGGATCGCAACCCCTAGAGCCTGTTATTAACTTTCGCGCGGAGCGGCGTTGCGGATGAAAATCGGGCCAGAACCGGGGCCCCCGCGGACAGGTCTTCGTCCGTGGGGGTGGAGACGAGGGGGAGTCCGAAGGCTGTGGCGGGTCCACAGTCGAGGATGACAACGAAGTATGGCCCGATTTTCACCGCAACCCGAAGGGCCGGGGCCAATTTCCCCCATTTCATCGTCGCTCGTCGCTCGAAGATACTCCATATTCGTCGCTCCTCGCTCCTTGAACTGAGAGAAATTGGCTCCCAGCGCCGCCCGTGGGAAAGTTAATAACAGGCTCTAGAGCGGCCGTTCCACAGAGCGCCAACATATCCAAGCGAAAGCGGGCATGCATCAAGAACGCCAATCCAATGAGAAATAAAATCCTGCTCACCCTTCTCTTTCCAGGCGCCCTATGCGGTGGGCAGACAACCCCCACTGCGCCCGGAGCGCAGACGATTGTCTGTCCAACCGGACCGGGACCTGTTTCCGAAGGCACGGCGGCCATGTGTCCTCCAGCAACGAGCACGGCTCCTTCGCCGGAAACGACACCGTATCCTCCGGGAACCACGCCGGGCGTGGGCACACTTCCATCCGGAGTCGCTCCCACTCCCTCAACGAATGTCCCGCCGCCCTACAAACCGATTGGCCCCATTACCACGCAAACAGAATTCCAGATCTTCGCTGAGGATGAGGCCGGGCATCCGCTGAAGGTATTCGGCAGAAATCTGTTCGACGAGGCTCCGACAACCTTTGCGCCGCTTGACCGGATTCCGGTTCCCGCAGATTACGTGATCGGGCCGGGCGACGAGCTGCTCATTCATGTGTGGGGAAAGATCGATCTGGATACGCGCGTGACCGTGGATCGGAACGGGCAGATCTTTGTTCCCACGATCGGCACCTTGACCGTCGCCGGCCTGCGCTTTGAGCAACTGCAGAGCTTTCTGCACTCGGCCATCGCCACACTGTACAAGGACTTTGACCTCAACGTGACCATGGGTCAGCTTCGCTCCATCCAGGTCTTTGTCCTGGGCAGTGCGCGCCAGCCGGGTGTCTATACCATCAGCTCGCTCAGCACACTGGTCAACGCGCTCTTTGTATCGGGAGGACCGTCTGCGACCGGCTCGATGCGCCACGTTCAGCTGCGGCGCGGTGATACCGTAGTCACGGACTTTGACCTTTACGATTTGTTGCGCAGAGGCGACAAATCCCACGATGCTCAATTGCTGCCAGGAGATGTGATTTATATCCCGCCGGCGGGGTCGCAAGTGGCGATCATCGGCAGCGTCAACGAGCCGGGAATCTACGAAATCAAGGGCGACGAGACGGTTGCTTCGGCGCTGGAAGATGCGGGCGGCACGACGAACCTGGCCGACGAGGATCGTGTTCTGCTTGAGCGGATTGAGAATCACGAAGGCCGCCAGGCGGATTCGTTCGCGCTCGACGATCTCGGAATGAAACGCACGCTTCGCGACGGAGACCTGCTGCGTGTTTATCCGCTCTCGCCGCGCTTTGATAATGCCGTGACTCTTCGCGGGAATGTAGCGCAGCCAGGGCGCTATGTGTGGCGCGATGGGATGCGCGTCTCCGACCTGATTCCGACACGCCAGTTCCTGCTCACCCGCGATTACTGGAATCAGCAGAACTTTCTTGTACCCGAAAGAAACGCTCACCCCTTTGGCCTTTCGCCAAACCAGTTCAATCCCCAGACGGGTACGAATGTGCAGGCCACAATACCCGGACAAGCCGAATACAACACCCAGAACGGATTCAATTCGCAGACCGGCGTGAATCCGCAGAACGGAATCAGCGCCCAGACTCCGCAGGCCGGGCAGACCGCAGCAAACACGCAGCAAGGGTTCAATACGCAGACTGGAATCAATCGGCAGACGGGGCTGAACCCGCAGACTGGACCCAATCAACAAACGGGGACCAATCCGCAGCCGGGGACCAATGCCCAAAACGAAATCAACCAGCGCGGCGAAACTAGCTTCGAGGCGGCTCGGAACAGCGAAGAGATCAATTGGGACTACGCCGCCGTTGAACGCCTCGATCAACACGATTTGAGCACCCGCCTGATTGCATTCAATCTGGCCAACGCCATCGACGACCCGGCGTCGACCGACAACGTTGTTCTGCAGCCCGGAGACGTTGTCACCATCTTTTCTGAAAAGGACATTCCTCTTCCCGTCGATAAGCACGCGGCTTTCGTCCGCGTTGACGGCGAAGTGAATGCGCCGGGCATTTACCGGATCGGCCCAGGGGAAACGCTCCGCGAGCTGGTGAAGCGCGCCGGAGGGCTTACTCCGCACTCCTATCTCTATGCTTCTCAGCTCAACCGCATCTCCACCCGCAGGGCCGAGGAGTTGGAGATCAGGCAGTCGACTGCGCAAATGCAGAGAGACCTCCTGGCCCGGAATGCAGCCACTTCCACAGTTGGCGCGCCCAACGCCCAAGAGCAGCAGGCACAGTTGAGCGCCCAGCAGGCTTTGATTTCGCAGCTTGCCGCTGTTCAGCCCACGGGGCGCGTGGTTCTGGCCATGAAGCCCGACGCAAGCAGCGTCGACGACATTCCGGCGTTTCCGCTGGAAGATGGAGACACGTTCTACGTTCCGCCGGAGCTGAACACCGTTCAGGTTTCCGGTGCAGTGTACAACGAAAATGCCTTCCGCTATGAGCAGCGGAAGCGGCTCTACGCGTACTTGAACGATGCGGGAGGACCGACGCGCCAGGCAGATACGAGGCGCATTTTTCTCATTCGCGCGGACGGCACGGTGATCAGCCGCCAGACCCACGGCGAGCTTTGGCGCTCGGACTTTGACAAGACAACATTGCTGCCTGGAGACGCGATCATCGTTCCGCCGAAGTTGAAGGGCCCGAGCACATTCATCCAGCAGCTCCCCTATTTCACGCAAATCCTTTCGCAAACAGCCTTGACCGGCGCCGTCCTCGGAACGACCTACTAGCAAATCAGCGCGCCATGATGGAACAGAGTCCAGTGATCACCCGGGAAGCAACCGCTCCGCACGGGGAGCTCTCATCCGAAGAGCGCGGAACAGCGCCCGCGTTGTCCCCCTTTGGCGCTCTCCTGCAGTTGGCGCGTGGCAAGCGTCTGGTGGCGTTGGTAACGGGAATTGCAACGCTCGTTGGAATCGTGGTGAGCCTGCTGCTGCCGGTGAGCTATACGGCAACAACCAGGATCATGACGCCGCAGCAAACCCAGTCGTCTGCGGCCTTCCTGATGAGCCAAATGGCGCTGAATCCAACTGCCGCAAACCCACTGGCAGGTGCAACCGGGGGATCGTTGAATCTGAGAAATCCCAACGAGCTGTATCTGGGACTGCTGGCTTCGCGACCCATTGCGGACGGGATCATCGGAGAATTCAGCCTCGCAGGCGTTTATCACGCGAAAGATATGACGGCTGCTCGAAAGGCGCTGGCTGATCGTACAACTGTCACGTCAGAAAAAAGCACGCTGATCGCAATCTCGGTGACCGATACGGACAAGAAGCGCGCTGCCGACATCGCCAACGCTTACCCTGAGCAACTTCGTGCGCTGTCAAAGAGCCTGGCGGTGACTGAAGCGTCGCAAAGACGGCTCTTCTACGAACAGCGATTGAAGGACGCTAAAGAGGACTTGGTTTCAGCCGAGCTTGCGCTCCAGCAAATCCAAAAGCAAAAGGGCCTGGTTCAACTGGACGCGCAAACCAGAGCATTGATCACGTCATTGGCTGATCTGCACGCGCAGGTCGCGGCCAAGGAAGTACAGCTTCAGGCGCTGCGCTCCTATTCGACAGAGCAGAATCCCGAGGTGCAGTTGCTTGAGAGCCAACTCTCCTCTCTGCAGGATCAATCAGCCAGACTTGAGGAGCGCAGCGGCTCTCCGGAGTCCGGCGGATTTGATCTCGCGGACTTTGCCGGCGCGGGTGCGGAGTATCTGCGCGCGGAGCATGAACTCGAATACCGCCAGGCGCTCTTCGACCTGCTCCTGAAGCAATATGACGCCGCGCGGTGGGATGAGGCCCGAAATGCCGCGGTGATCCAGGTGGTCGAAGAGGCAATTCCTCCAGAACGAAAATCCGCGCCCAGGCGGACATTCATCGTTCTGATCTTCATGGCACTTGGATTGCTTGGCTCGTGGTTTTATATTTTGGGGCGCAGCATCCTCGCCGGAAGTCGTCACATTGCGCAACTGCTGACCGAATTTAAGTCGGTGCCAATCAACGAGTGACACGCGATCGAATCATTGAAAACCAAGACGTCCCACCACCGCAAACATCTGATTTGGTCCTACGTCTCGACTTCAGGAGCCAATGTCCTCCGCGTGGGACTTGGGGCCGTCTCGGGCCTGCTGGTCTCTCGTTTATTGATGCCGCGAGGGCGCGGAGAATTGGCGATTCTGCTGTACTTTCCGGCGCTGATGGGGGCTTTCTTCAGTTTGGGGACACCCCAGGCGATCACCGCCCTGATCTCCAAAAGCGCGGGGCACACCGAAGAGATTCTAACCACCGGCTTCCGCCTCGCTGTTATTCAGATTCTCCTGGCGGTTCCGCTCTTCGTGCTGTGCGCGCCACTCACACTGACCGGAGACAATCGTCAATTAGCAGTTCCAGTTGAGATCTCCTGCGCGTGCGGCGCCTTCATGATCCTTGTGCCGTACTTCAATGCCATGGCCTACGGCTTGAAGCGCTTCACCTGGGTCAACGCCGTAACGCTGGCGGGCCAGGCAGGCTACGTGCTTGCTCTTCTCATCCTTTGGCTCGGTGGCACTCTCACGCCGCTCGCCGCCGCGCTCGCCGCGCTGGGCAGCCAATTGCTGCAGTGCCTTCTACACCTTATTCACATCAAACCGCGGTGGCTGAACCGGAAGCTCCCGCGCGGCGCTTACTCTCAGTGTCTCGCGCTGGGGATTCGCTTCGCCGCGCCGAGCCTCGCGGCTGTCGTTCTGCTCAATGCCGATCGAGCCATCCTCATTCGCACAACGACATTGGAGCAGATCGGTTACTTTGCGATTGCCTTCGCACTAACCATGCCCATTACGATTACCACTGAAGCGTTCACGCAGATTGGATTTGTCGAAGTTTCAAGCGCCGAAAGCTCTGACGCCTCGTTTGCACTTATGCTGCGCCGCTTCCAGATGGCGCAGGTCGTTGCCGGAGTGAGCTTTCTCTTCGCCTGCGCTCTTGTCGATCCGGTGATCCGTTTCGGCTTTGGCAAAGCATACGTCAATGCGATTCCCGCCGCATATCCTCTTGCGCTCGCCATGTCGCTCAGAGCCATGACGAGAACACTGGAGAATAACCTTCGCGGCCTCCGCTTCATCGTTCCGGGCACCGTTGGGGCTGCCATCAATCTAACGGCCCTCATCGTTCTCAGTGTGTTTCTCGTGCCGCGATGGGGAGCCCTCGGATTCTGTTGCGCGAGCTTGATTTCAGAGGCGATTTACCTCATTTGTTTGGCGCTTTATCTCACCACGCAGCAGGATGTCCGCCTGCAATCGCTGTGGGGTATCCGGCCCAGCATCGTTCGCGCCATGGCATCGGCGCTGGTGGAACTTTTCAGAGAAAAGCTTCTCGCGGAAAACAAAGAAGAGGTGGCTGAAAGCCCGTGCTGAAAGAAGGACAGAACGCGCGGGCCATTCCATGGCGCCGGCTGTTTGCAGCGATTGTCGTCCTCGTCGCTGTCATCTTGCTCGTGCGGCGCGAGAGGGTTGACGCACCGGACGCCGGGGTGCTCGCCGCAATCCTCCTTGTGATTTCCGCCGCAATTCTGTTTCGTGCGGCAGTGAAGACCGGCAGTTTCATGAACAGCTACACGCTGGTGCTCGGCACGTTCTTGCTCACCTACCCGCTGTCGGCGTTCGTCCATCTTACCGGAGCGGATTATGTGTCGCTCGGTTTTTATGAGATCGCCGCGCTTGACACCCACACCCAACTCCATCATGTGTACTTATCGCTTGCGCTCGTTTTCCTTGCGCAGTTGGCTCTTTGGTGGGGACTAGCGCCTGGGCGTCCGGCGTCGCCCAGGAATGGACCACAACCGGTCCGCGTCCGCTCCACGCTTCTCGTTCTCGCCGGGGTCCTCTTCACGCTGGTCGGTATCGCGGGCACAACCTTGCTTTTCTCCGGCTCCGGTGACCCGCTCCAGGGCATCTCAACCATTGACCCTGGAAGGCAACTTGCGGCCGGAACCGCGCGCTTCGCGTTCATGTCCACGTGGCTTTCGTGGGGAATCATCTTCCTGCTGACGGCGTTCCTGGTTTCGCGAACCAGCAAGAGTCATCCCAGGATCGCCCTTGCCGCGCTTGTTGCCGGATCGGCTTGCATCTTCCTGAATCTGTTTTGGACTGGTAGCCGCGCTGAAAATCTGCTCGCGGTCCTGCCCCTGATCTTTGTCGTCAAGAAGATTGCTCCTGTGCATTTTCGGCGCTTCGCATCCGTCATTGTTGTTGGAGTCATTGGGATCATTGTGTTCGAAACGATCGCGCGAACGACCACAATGCTGAACAGCGGCCTCAACGATCTCGTTCAAGGCGAAATAGGCACGAGCCAGTTCATGACCAATCAATTGGCCGCCATTTTCGACTGGCAAATGGGAAGATACCCCACGATCAGCCTTTCCTTCGACATGGTGGGTCGATATGGCCACGCTTTCGGCTCAACTTTGCTTCAGGGCTTTGCGATGACCGTCAATGCGCCGGCAACTTTGCTGCACATCCCCCTGAAGGTCCCGGAACCGACTGCAATGACGGCGCTTGTCGGACAGTATATCTATGAAGATCCAGCGATCAACGGAGTAGTACCAGGAACGCTCGCCGAACTCTACTTTAACTTTGGCGCGCTTGGAGTGCTCGGCGGTTTCTTTCTCATTGGCAGGATTGCGAAGTATTGCATCTCGGCGACACATTCCGCCGTTGATATGGGAACCCTGCTACTTAGCTTTTACATGCTCACCCTGCTCTGTGTCTGGACAATACCCCAGACGGCCACGATCGGTGTCTACTTGCTCGCCACGCGAGGCCTTCCCCTTCTAGTCTTTTGCGCGGTCGAGCAAACTCTCAGTCACTCTGTGAATCTCGCGCCGCAGCCCGCTATGGGCGCCGCCCTTCCTTAAGAAACCTGCAGCGTCTTTTCCACAGATGGAAGCAGCATAAGGACCGTATAAGACCGATGGTTGTCCGCTGCGCCATTAACCTGCGGTCAGAAATTCAGGAATGACGAAGCGATTTTCCATCTGCATCCCCGCCTTCAACCGCCCTCGAGAGCTTTCTGACCTGCTCGACAGTATTGCTTCCGAGGCGCCAGGCGATTGGGAGATCCTGGTCAGCGAGGATTGTTCGCCGAAGCATGCTGAGATTGCGGAAGTGGTTCAGCGGTTCTCTCGGGAGCACGAACTCCTGAGTGTCCGCTTCCTGACGACCCCGTCGAACCTCGGATACGATGGCAACCTTCGCTTTCTCCTCGATCATGCAGAGGGGGAATACTCCGTGTTCATGGGCGACGACGACCTTTGGTGCGCTGGCGCTTTGAACGAGCTGACAAAAGCGACTGATGCTGTCCCCGATGCGGGCGTCGTCCTGCGCGCATGGCAAACAACCTCAAAGGAAACCGGACAAGTGCTGGACGAGCATCGCTACTTCCTGGGGGACCGCGTTTTTAAGCCGGGACCAGAAACGGTTGCAGCATTTTTTCGCAGATCGATTTTTGTCTCCGGCTTAACCATTCGCACAGATGCGGCGCGCGCAATAAGAACTGGCAAATTCGACGGAACTTTGCTTTATCAACTTTACTTAGTCGGCAACTTACTCATGACTTCGCCGGGATATTATATGTCGCGTATAACCGCGATCCGACGGGTCGGCGGCGATCATTACTTCGGGTCAAGCGCGAGCGAACGCGAGCGGTTCACTCCGCGGCAGTTAACCCCCGAACATTCGCTGAACTTTGTTCGCGGTCTTCTCGAGATCGCCGGAAGTTTCGAATCCGCGCACGGCCCTGAAGTGGGCCGCTTGATTCGTTCCGATGTCGCCCGTTATTCGTACCCGCTGCTTGCCATCCAGGCACGAACCTGTTCCAGATCCTCTTTCCAGCATTACGCGTCGGCGTTATCTCAACTCGGTCTGGGCAAATACCTCTCGTTTCGCATGTACCGCGCAGCACTTTCGGTCGCCGGGTTTCGGATTTGCGATCTCCTTATCGACGCTGTGAAGCGTCTCTCCGGTTCGACCCCCGTGATGGGTGGAGCGCGCGGCGTTCGCCCTTCCTGAGTTGGATCTATCTTGAAGATCTTATGGCGGAGCCTGGCCGGAGAAAAATCGAGTCCGTTCTCATCGTCCGATCTGCCTTCGGAGAAATTCATGAGCTTGCCTGGCTGCGGGCTCTTCGTGATCTTGGGATAAAGGCCGAACTTTTCGACACTCATTCCTATATTCCGCGGAATCTGGCTGGCCGTCTCGAACAGCGCTACTTGCTTGGTCCTCATATTGGCAAAGTCAATCGGATGGTGGTTGAACGTATTAAAGAGATGCGCCCCGACGTGGCGCATTTTTATCAGGGGCACCACTATACCGCCGAAACCATCGCCCACGCTGCAAAGATTGCCTTCACCTCGGGCCTGCATTGCGACGATCCGTTTGGAAGACCGGATCACCGAGAATACCGTCATCTGAAAGACGCGCTTCCGAAGTACGATGGATACCATGTATTCCGGCCATGCAATGTTGGAGAGGCCGCCGCAGCCGGAATCAAGCACGTTCGGGTTCTCATGATGTATTACATCCCCTGGATACACTACCCGACCCAACTCAGCAGTCTCGAACAAAAGACCTGGGGATCCGACGTTGTTTACGCCGGCCACATGGAGCCCGATCATCGCGTTGAATGCCTGTCGAGAGCCGTTCGGGCCGGATGGAAGTGCAGGATATTCGGAGGGGATGCGGAATGGCGATCGGTTCTTCCTCGCGATGTTTTCCGGGCCGTGCAGCCGATTTTCTACGCCAGGGGTGCGGACTATCGGAGGGCGCTTTGCGCAAGTAAGATTGGAGCCTGTTTCTTCAGCAAATGGAACCGCGATCAATATACGACGCGATCGTGGGAAATCCCTGCCTGCGGCGTATTTCTTCTCTCCGAGCGAACTCCGGCCATGGAGGAGTTTTACTGCGAAGGGAAGGAAGCGGAGTTTTTTGAGGGCCCCGAAGAGTTTATCGACAAAGTGCAATTCTATCTGCGCGACGAGCCCGCCAGAAAGCGGATTGCGGCGGCTGGATATGCGCGCGTGGTTGCCTCCGGGAACGATATCTACAGCAGAATGCGTCAATGGCTCGCGGATGTTACGGAGTGGCGCGATGAAAAGCAGCTTGAAAGTTGACCTGCCGAATCTTTGTCGATGATTCGCCGGACCATCTGAAGAGAGGGACTCCGCAGCTCTCTGACGATTCCCGGGAAGTGCCTGCTTCGAGCATGAACGGACGGAGATTGAGCTGACGATGCCTGAAAAGGATCCCATTTATGACATGGGATATCATTCTCAAAGACACGCCCACTTGATTGGCGAGGATGAATACTTCTGGGCGCGAGCGGAAGCGTCAGCACGTCTTTACTTCTCCCCCGAAGAGCGATCCAAGCGAATCTTCGAATATGGCTGCGGAATTGGCCAGGGAATCGCCTCGCTGCCGCATGCCTCCGGATGGGATGTCAGCAGCGAAGCTCGTGAGATCTGCCTGCGGCGGAATATCGCAGTCTATGACGAAATCGACATGGTCCCCAGGAAGGCATGGGATATTGTCCTCTGCAGGCATGTGTTGGAGCATTTGGAGAGCCCGCTTGAGCATCTGAAGCTGATACGGGAACTAATCGCGGAACACGGCGAGCTTCTGATTGTCCTTCCGCGCGAGAAACACGAATCGGCTTCCTTCACGCCCGATCTTAATCAGCATCTGTACTGCTGGAACTTCAGAACCATCAATAACCTGCTGGAGAGGGCAGGATTGCAGCCTCACACGAACCGCTATGCGTATGTACTGGGTTACCGGGTTCTGCTTCCGGTGAGACGGATCCTGGGAGCTGACGCCTACTTTTATGCCACCCAGATCGTGGGGTACCTCAAGCGCAATGGCGAACTGATCGTGCGCGCCAAAGTAAAGTGAACTACGCCCGCCATCAACCTGAAAGAGCGATCGAGATTCGCTGCCGCTGCTGCTCACGGCACACCTTTGTTTTCCGAACTTTGCAAGCGTGCCGGTTTCCTTTTAGTTAGAACGAATCCCAACTTATCTTTACAAATCTTCGTGTGGGGGAGAAAACCATCGATTCGACAAGTTCACCATCGGCGAAGCTTGCGCACGGCACATTTTCCATCCCCGGAGAATTGCTGGCTCGAGCGTTTATACGATTGAGCCTGACATCGAAGGGAGTGCGGACATCCACTCGAAAAGCGAAGAATCCAAACCTCGGCTGAAAGTCGGATTCCTGACCTACGACCTGCAGCGCGGCACCGAGGATGCGCTCTTCGAGGTTGCTCAATCGGCGGCACTCGCTGTAAAGGCATTTCCGCTGTACGAACATCCGGATCAGGAGCTGTCACGGGTTGTTTTTCGCCCGGCCAGAGCGCGTGCCAAGCATTTAGGGGTCAGCGTTAAAGGCAGCACGCCGGAAGGACTCGTCTCCAACCCTGAATTGCGTGTGGGCCTGGCATGTGCGCGCGAGTCCGATATCGTCATATTGAAGGGGCTCCTTGGGCTGGGGGCGATTTGGTGCGCGTTTTGCGCGCGACTCTTCGGGCGCGTCGTGATCTCAACCAATCAAACGCTCCCTGTCAGGTGGGAAAGGAAGCGGCGGTGGTGGATCAGGCTGTCGAAGCGCTTACTGCTTCGCATGTGCCGCTACCACATCTATCAGAGTCCCGCCTCATTCCAGGTCCTCACCGAAGTTTACGGCTGCGCGCCCGAACGCTTGATTCCCGCCCCGTACGAGGGGGGCGCCTCGTTCTTCAGAAAGATTCTCCGCGAAGCGAGAAGGGATCGTGATGCTCGGAACGATCTCGGTTTCCATTCCGCCGTGGTCTTTCTCTACGCGGGAAATCTGCATTCCTTCAAGGGAGTAGCGGACATCGTAAGAGCGGCGGCATTGCTCCGCGGAGACGCATCTTTTCTGTGTGTTTTCGCCGGACCCGAGGAGCCGGCAAGCAAAGAGGGCGCGACGATTGAGCATTTCTTGAGACTAGCCCGGTCGAGCGGAGTTGAGCATCGCGTGCGCTTTCTTGGACCCGTTGCGCCGGAGAAACTCGCGGAAATCTACTGCGCGGCCGATGCCGTGCTGCTCCCAACGCACAAGGACTGTTTTCCAAAGGTCCTTGTAGAAGCCGGACTTGCCGGTAAGCCGCTTGTAACGACGAGTGCTTGTGGGTCGGCTGGCCTAATCGTGCAGGACGGCGTGAATGGGTTTGTCATCGAACCTGGCGACATCGGGCAGTTAGCTCAGGCAATGGCGAAACTCTTCGATCCCGAACTACGCGCAAGAATGGGCGCCCGCTCGATTGAGATCGTCAATCAATATTGCAGGATGGATCTCGAAGTTCAAGGCTATCTCGAAGCAATTGCGCGCGGCGCGGAGTACCTGGGAATACGGGAGAGCGCCTGAGTTTGCGAGTGTTTCGTCTTAATTGAGTGGCTAGATCTTTTCTCTTTGCTTTGAGCGACATGTCCAGTTCGCAATTTCGACTAGCCGTCCTGACTAATTCAATCTCAAGGATGAACGGCGGTATCTTCGATGCAATGCGCAATCTTACCATCGCCATTGCTGCGGAAAAACGATATCTCCCCTTGGTCTTCGGCGCGCGTGATGCCTATACAAAAATCGATGAGCCGCTTTTGGGCGAGGTGCCCACCAGGACATTTCCCGTTAGCGGCCCGCGCATCTTCGGCTATGCACCGGGACTGGCGGCAGCACTGAACACAAGTAATGCAGACCTTCTCCACGTCCATGGCATCTGGATGTATCCGTCGGTCGTGGCCCTTCGTTGGTCGCGGGAGAAGAAGCCGTATTTAGTCAGCCCGCATGGTCTTCTAAAGCCATGGGCGCTGCGTAATTCCCGGTGGAAGAAGCGAATTGCGGCCCTGCTCTACGAAGACGCGCATTTGCGCAACGCCGCCTGTCTACACGCTTTGAATCCGGCCGAAGCGGCGGCATTGCGGGAATACGGGTTGAAGAATCCAATCTGCATTATTCCCAATGGCACGACAGTGCGGAATGATACTGCTCTTCAAGTCTCGCGGAAGGGCCGGTCAATTCTTTTTCTTGGCAGATTTCATTCCTCGAAAGGGTTGCGCAGCCTGATTGAAGCTTGGCGAACAGTCCGCGAGGAGGCAGCGGCAGGCGGTTGGCGCCTTACGCTCGCCGGATGGGACCAGAACCACCATCGCGCTGAACTGGAACGGCTTGCGGATCAGCTTCAGGTTCGATCGAGTGTCGACTTCCTCGGTCCGCAGTTTGATGCGGACAAGGATCGATGTCTTGGCGCGGCATCCGCGTTTATCCTGCCCAGCAAAAGCGAAGGCCTGCCTGTAAGCATTCTCGAAGCGTGGTCGTGGAAACTGCCGGTTCTGATGACCCGCGAATGCAACCTTCCCGAGGGCGCTGCGGCAGGAGCCGCAATCATGATGGAGCCGGAGGTAAACAGCATTGCTGCGGCATTGCGTCAATTGTTTTCCTTGACGGATTCAGAGCGCGAGGCCATGGGCGGCAATGGGAGAAGCCTGGTTGAAATGCGCTATCAATGGCAGCAAATTGGCAGATCCATGACTGAGGTGTACGACTGGGTTCTCGGCCTTGGACCGCGGCCCGGTTGCGTTTTGCTCTGACAACATCGGCGTGAAAGATGATCTCTCGTGCGAGGAACACTAAGTAGATTCGAGACCGCGCGCTCTTCAATGGGAATGACCTCTCACGCAAGAATCATTGTCATCAGTCAGTTTTTTGGCCCGGATCAGTCGGCGGTTGGGCAGTTTCTGGCCGACTTTGCGAATGGCGCCTCAGAGGCGGGCCACGATGTCCGCGTGATCTGCGGCGCCGACGATTATCCCGCGGAAGAGGTTGTGGCGCGCGTCAACCCTAAACGCGAGAACTCTGAATCAGAACAGCGCTCTGGCCGAGGGTCAATTCACGTGTCGAGGGTCAGAACCGCAACATTTTCGCAGAGTAAACTGAAGAAATTGCTTTCCTACGCCACCTTTTATGCGGGGGCAGTTTGGAGAGCGCTGCGGGTCCCAAAGCCCGATGTTGTCGTGACGCTGACTGCGCCGCCGGGTCTGGCATGGATTGGCTGGCTGGTACAACAGATACGCGGATGCCGTCATGTGGCGTGGGAGATGGACCTGTATCCGGATATTGCCATTGCGTTGAACATACCCGTCGCCCGATGGACCTCGACGATGTTGGATTTCCCCCGACGAAGGGCGGACGCGGTGATTGCTCCGGGCGATTGCATGAAGATCCGCCTGTTGCAGCACAGGATTCCCGAGGATCGAATTGTTGTCGCGGAGAATTGGGCCAATGGGCGGACGATTTTTCCATTGCCGTTTCCCGCTCCACGGCCGCTGCGTATTCTCTATTCAGGAAACCTGGGGTTGGCCCACGATGTTGCGACCATTCGCGCAGTGATGGTGCGCCTGGCGAATTATCCTGATTTCCAATTTGTTTTTGCCGGCGGCGGTCTCGCGCGCAGAGAATTGATTGAGTTCTGCCATGAACGCGGAATCGAAAATGTTTCTTTTTCGAACTATGTTTGCCTGCAGGACCTGGGAGCAAGCCTGGCAGAGTGCCATGTAGGCCTGGTGACGCAGAAGCTTTCGACTCTCGGCGCTGTCGTACCAAGCAAGATCTATGGATTGATGGCGGCAGGAAGACCGGTCCTCTTTGTTGGTCCGGCGGAAGCTACCCCTGCTCTTCTAATCCGGCAATTCGAATGCGGCTGGCACTTTGACTGCGGCGATGAAGCCGGAGTATCGGCCTTCCTCTTGCGGCTCGTTGAAGATCCTGAGGAGCTGCGCAAAAAAGGACAGAACGGCCGCGAGGCGTTTATCGCGAGTTACGATAGGCCCACTGGAGTTGCCCGGGTAATGCGAGCCCTGGGCTTGGAAGCGCAGAGCGATTGCTAAGCTAGTCTCCTCACTACTTATCACCGTTTGACCCGTCGGATTGAACAAGATGTTCCTTGATGAGCCAGCATGAACGAACGAGTATTAACCAGTTCATAAGTAAGTAGACATATGTTATGATGCAGGCATGAAGCGCCGCGATGGTCGTGCTCTCGATCACAAGACCTTGGAAGAGATACGGATTCGCGCCGTGCAGAGAGTGCAAGCC
>Ga0224555_1002201_pt1 | contig 23730 bp, 26 predicted proteins | sample 714S23034metaG_FD_180687 | JGI IMG/M metagenome (GOLD analysis project Ga0224555, IMG submission 180687) | Peat soil microbial communities from Stordalen Mire, Sweden - 717 S2 30-34 | ecosystem: Environmental > Terrestrial > Soil > Wetlands > Peat | place: Sweden: Norrbotten County, Stordalen...
GACGGCGGCAGCGCCACCGGCACCGGCACCGGCGGTGACGGCAGCGCCGGCGCGAGCGGCGGCACCGGCGGCACCGACGGGGCCGGCGGTGACGGCAGCGCCGGCGCGGCCGGCGGCAACGGCGGCAACGGCGGCAACGGCGGGGCCAACGGTAACGGCGGCGCGGGCACCGCGGGCACACCACCAAGCGGCATCACCGGCGGCACCGGCGGCAACGCCGGCGGCGGCGGCGCGGGCGCACCCAGCTAGCCGACCGCAATGCACCTGCAATAAGGAGGCAACACAACGAAGAGGCCCGCTTCGGCGGGCCTCTTCCTTTGTTCAACGATCCAGTAGCCCCTCACCGACAGCCGGCCCTGCTGCACCCAACCCCTAAGCCGTCGCGCGACGATGGTGATTCGCGGAGTGACCAAGTAGATGGCCTGTGCCAGCGCGCATTCCGACCGCGCGCACTGAAGCTCCATCGACAGCATCGGGTCTGCCCGAATGCCACTGGGGTCTGACACCTGCCGCACCCGTTGAAGGAGTTCCGTTTTCTCGTGCCCACATAAGCGATTGTCCGTGCTAACCATCGGCGGTCAGTTAATATGGGCCGACATCACCGGGCTCGATTCGCAACGCCACGGAGCTGGAAGGGGAAGGCCGATGGCAGCCATCCACTTCATCTCGGGCCTGCCGCGTTCCGGCTCGACGCTGCTGGCCGCCTTATTGCGGCAAAACCCGCGTTTTGAGGCCGGGATGTCGGGTCCGCTGGCCGGCCTGTTCGGTGCCCTGCTGAGCGAGATGAGCGCCCGCAACGAGTATTCGATATTCATCGACGACGCCAAGCGCCAGCGCATCCTGCATGGGTTGTTCGACAACTACTATGCCGATTGTCCCGCCGAGGTGATCTTTGACACCAACCGCGCCTGGTGCGCGTGGACGCCGGCGATTGCGCGGTTGTTCCCCGAGGCGAAAGTGATTGCCTGCGTGCGCGAACTGCCGTGGGTGGTCGACAGCATCGAGCGGTTGGTCCAGCGCAACGTCTTTAGCCCGTCGTCGATCTTCAACTACAGCGCCGGCGGCACCGTCTATACCCGCGCCAACGGTGTGGTCGGGGCCGATGGCATGGTCGGCGCTCCCTATGATGCGCTCAAACAGGCGTGCTACGGCGCGCAAAAGGAGCGCCTGCTGCTGGTCCAGTACGAAACCCTGACCACCGACCCGGCCAAGACAATGCACGCCATCTACGCCTTTCTCGGCGAGCCGGCTTTCGAGCACGACTTCGACCACGTCGATTACGACGTCACCGAGTTCGACGTACGCGCCGGTACTCCCGGGCTGCACACCGTGGGCCGCACGGTCAAGGCCGAGCCGCGCGCGACATTGCTGCCCCCGGACCTGTTCAAACGTTTTGTCAACGACGCCTTTTGGCGCGATCCGCGGAATATTCCCGAGGGCCTGCAGGTCGTATGAGGTCTCGCCGACCGTGAGCCGACGGTCGTGATGACACGCAGATCCCACCGTTGCCGGTGAACGCCGCTGTTGCGCAGCCGATCTCAGCAACGACTGTCGGCTGACGGTAGGTCGTGATCGCGCGGCACCATGGGATGTCGCAACTGCCCAACGGACCCAGAGTGTCTTGGCTAAACTCAGCGTGATCCGCAATATGCCTGGAAAGTTCAGATGAAGGAGCCAGTGCAGAAGTGAACGACAATCCGCGTGCCGATGTGGTCACTCGCCAGTACGAGCGGTACAGATACCCGCAGCCGATAGAGGACCTCGAAATATGGCTGGCCGACAACTGGGAGTGGTTCGACCCCAGCCACGCGCACCGGGTTTTGTGGCCGGACCGGGAATACAAGCCCGATCTCGATATTTTGATCGCGGGCTGCGGCACAAACCAGGCGTCGGTTTTCGCGTTCATGAACCCGGATGCCAAAGTGGTCGCGGTCGACATCAGCCAGCCGTCACTGGATCACCAGCAATACCTCAAAGACAAGCATGGGCTGTTCAACTTGGAGTTGCACCTGCTGCCGATCGAGGAGTTGCCCACACTCGGCCTCGATTTCGACCTGATCGTGTCGACCGGTGTGCTGCATCACCTGGCCGATCCGCAGGCGGGAATGAATGCGGTGGCGGGTTGTCTGCGACCCGATGGTGCCATGGGTGTGATGTTGTACGCGAGCTACGGCCGAATCGGACTCGAGCTGTTGCAGGCGGACTTTCGTGACTTGGGGCTGGGACAGAACGAGTCGTCAATCGCGCTGGTGCGGGAGACGCTTTCATTGCTCTCGACCGATCACCCGGTGCAACCCTATCTGAGGATGGCGCGGAATTTGCAGTCCGATGCCGTGCTGGTGGACACCTTTCTGCACGGCCGCGAGCGCAGTTACACCGTCGATGACTGCATCGACCTCGTCACCACCGCCGGACTCGTGTTTCAGGGGTGGTTCAATAAGGCGCCGTACTATCCGCACGATTTGTTCACGCGGCCCAACGCGGTCTACCCGGCGATAAACGCGTTGCCTGAGCCGACGCTGTGGTCGGTGATCGAGCGTCTCAACACGGTGAACGCCTGCCACTTCTTTATGGCGTGTCGTCCGGAGCGGCCGAAAGAGTCGTATGCGATTGATTTTTCGACGCAGGCTTGCCTGGATTATGTTCCCTTGATGCGCATGCGGTGCGGGCTTTCCGGCAGCGAAATTTTCCGGTCGGACTGGCGAGCGCCGCTGAACTCCGCCCAGTTGCCTTTCGTGCAAGAGGTCGATGGTCATCGCACGATTCGAGACATTGCCGCGTCGGTGCACGGCGAGGCCTCGTCGCGGGGCAGCCTGGCCGACGTCGAGAAATTCGCCCGCAAGCTGTTCCAGGCGCTGTGGCGCCTCGATTTCCTCGCGATGGCCCTAAACCCTTAACTAATAAGCACATGCGGCCCGCGTGCCGCCGAGCGTCGTTTGTGATGCCACCCTTGCGCAGCAGCATGTGCTGGAGATGACCTGCGGCAGACCCAATGCGGCCGAGGCGATTTCGGCAATGCCTTACCAACGCCAACGATGCACGATATCCTCACCCCATGTCTGATAGGCCTCTCACTAAGTCCGCCAACGCGGAAACCCCGAAGCAGTCCTCCGTTAAGGAAGAATCTTCTTCCAAGAAACCGGTGCCGGTCCCCCGCTGGTCGGAGGCGTCGCGGTGGTCCGCCTACGCGGCCCTGGCAATCGCCGTGATCGCCGTGGCCCTTGCCGCCCTGGCGTACTTCCACCCGGCACACAACAGTGCCTCCGTGCCCCAGCAAGGCGGCGACGCGAAAGCGAACGTTTGCTCCGCCTTCGCCAGCACCCGAAAAGCGGTGGTCATCAATACCCACATGCAAAGCCCGAACATCAACGACCGGGCTGCCGAACTTTCGGTGGCCACCAATGCACGTTTGGCCCTCATAGGGGGTGGCGCATACCTGCGCGAACGACTCGCCGCAAATACCGCGGCCCCAGCTGATCTCGCCAACGCCGCCGATTCCCTGGCCAACACGGTCCAACAGTTGGGCATCAACTACCTGACTCAGGCGGGAAATGATGTTCAGGATCCAATACGGAAAGACCTCAACAACGAACTCACCCAGATCGACAAGATGTGCACATAGCCGACGTTGCCTTCGTAGACCTTTACGTTAACGCGAACGGAAAAAAATCAGGTCGCTCACAAGAGGCAGGAAATTGGCTCGTCACCGCGGCAGTAAGCGAAACCGCCAGTCGCGCAACGTCTTGAGACATCGCCGTGGTATCGCCGGACTCGGCGCGGCCGCCGGTATGTTTCTTGCTGCGGCGGTGACCCCGTTGGCCACCGCACCCGCCGCCGGCGCTGACTCGGTCAACCCTGTGGTCAACACCATCAGCGGCCCGGCCCTCTTCGATCCCCCTGGCGGTGACGGCGGTGACGGCGGTGACGGCGGCGGCGGCCAAGGTGGAGCCGGCGGCCATGGCGGAGCCGGCGGTCATGGCGGCAACGGCGGCCATGGCGGTAACGGCGGCAGCGGAGGGGCAGGCGGGGCGCCCGGCGCCGGCGGCGCGGGCGGTGCCGGCGGCGCGCCCGGCCCCGGTGGCCAGCCCGGCCAACCGGGCCACCCCGGCCAGCCTGGCCAACCGGGCTGATCGGGCAGGCGAAAGGCCGCGTCTCCGAACAGGTTCGGCACCCGGGCCCGGCGGAAAACCCGGCTTACCTGGCGGCTGAGACCGCCAGCGTCAGGCTGGAGCGACGAAGAGACCCTGCAAGCCGATCGGCTGCTGGATTGCGGCCAGCTCGGGCCGGCCGCTAGACGCCCGAGGGGAGCGTGAGAAAAATGACCAGCCCAGTCGACAGCGAAGCCGACGAGTTCGCCAGCCGAAAATTTACCGGCAGGGGCAGCGGTGCGCTACCAGTCAAGGACATCGGCAGGCTGTTGCTGCGCTGCGACGACCGGCCCGGCCTGGTGGCAGCGGTCAGCGCGTTCCTGACCGGGGCGGACGCCAACATCATCTCGCTGGACCAACACTCGACCGAGCAGACCGGTGGAATGTTCATGCAGCGCACAATCTTTCACCTGCCGGGTTTGACGGCCGCGCGCGACGCCTTGGCTCACGACTTCGCCGCGCAGGTTGCTGAAAAGTTCGATATGGATTTCCGGCTCACCGAGGCAGCCAGGCCCAAACGGGTCGCCATCATGGCGTCGACGGAAGACCACTGCCTGTTGGACCTGTTGTGGCGCAACCGCCGCGGTGACCTCGACATGTCGGTGGTGATGGTGATCGCCAACCATCCCGACCTTGCCGAGCAAGTCCGCCCGTTCGGGCGGCCGTTCATCCATATCCCGTCCCACAAAGAGATTCGCGCCGAGGCCGAACGACGCCAGCTTGACTTGTTGCGCGGCAACGTCGACCTGGTGGTGCTGGCGCGTTACATGCAGATCCTCACCCCGGAATTCCTCGACGGGCTCGGTTGCCCGGTGATCAATATCCACCACTCCTTCCTGCCGGCGTTCATCGGCGCAGCGCCCTACCGGCGGGCCAAGGAGCGCGGGGTCAAGCTCGTCGGCGCCACCGCTCACTACGTGACCGAAGACCTCGACGAAGGACCAATTATCGAGCAGGATGTCGTTCGCGTCGATCACCGTCACACGGTCGCGGATCTGGCCCGCCTCGGCGCCGACGTCGAACGCGCCACGTTGTCCCGTGCCGTGCTGTGGCACTGCCAGGACCGCGTCGTCCGATACGGCAACCAGACCGTCGTCTTCTGACGCCATCAACCAGCGCCATACATCGGTACTCCGCCCCCGCCCAGCAAAAAAGCTGTTACCTTAAACCGCACTATTGACCAACCGCGGTGCGGTCATGCGGAAAGGTTGCGCATGGGGACAGCACTGCTCGTGCTCGCCGCGGTGCTCTTCATTGCAGCGATTGCGGTTGTCGTCGTTGCGCTGCGCCGTCCCAAAGAACCGCGTGGCGCTCGCCAGGATCCGCTCAGGTTCAATGCGGCGCCGGAATTCGGACCGCGACAGCTCGGCCCGGGTGCGATCGTCAGCTACGGCGGCATCGACTACGTGGTGCGCGGTTCGGTCACCTATCGCGAGGGCCCGTTCGTGTGGTGGGAGCACCTGCTAGAAGGCGGCGAGCAGCCGATCTGGTTCAGCGTCGAAGACGACGACGGACGGCTCAAGTTGGCGATGTGGGTCAGCCGCAAGGAGTTACAGCTCGAGCCGGGCGGCCAGCACGTCGTCGACGATGTGACCTACCACGAGTCCGAACGCGGCCACGCCGGCTACACCACCGAGGGGACGACGGGCCTGCCGGCCGGCGGCGACATGGACTTCGTCGACTACAGCAACGCCGACGAGGCACTGTTCCTCTCCTTCGAGCGCTGGGCGCCGGACATGCCGTGGGAGGTTTCCACCGGCAAGGCCGTGCTGACCGGCGAGCTCACCGTGTATCCGGCCCCGCCGCCGGCATCCGCGTAGGCTCGAGAGGACCCGGGCCGGTGCCGCTTCATCAGCTGTCGGTAGCCCCTGTCGATGTCAGCGGAGCCGGACTTGGACTGGCGCTCAACGCGCCCGCCCCGCTCCCCCTGGCCACCTACCGACTGCAACATCCCGACGGCGGCGCGCTGGTGCTGGGCGTCCTGGGCGCGTCGCACGTCGTCACCGTCGAGCACGCCGACACCCGCTTCTCCGAACAAGTCTCATGCCACCTCGGCGGCGAGCTGCCCGGCCACACCCAAGCACCTGGCTATCACCTCGAATCCCGTACCGACCTTCACGACGAGTCCGCTTTCCGTCGGCTCGCGCATCGCCTGCGCGAATGCTGCGCACGTGGGGACGGTTGGCTCGGAGGCACATTCCCGGGCGATGACGCCGCGCTGACCGCACTGGCCGCCGAACCCGACGGCGCCGGCTGGCGTTGGCAGACCTGGCACCTCTACCCCGCCGCGCCGGGCGGCACGATCGTCTACACCGCCAGCCGGTGGCGCCCGTGAGCCGCAACCGTCTGTTCGTGGTGGCCTTCGCGCTGGCCGCCACCTCCCTGGTCAGCCTGGTATTCGGAATATCGCTGCAACACACGGATATTCGTGCGTTCATCGCCGCCCACTACAGTGAGTACGCCCATGACGCCGGCGGCAAGCGGTATCTCTGCACGGGATCGTCCACGCAGGTCGCCGACACGCTCACCGGCTATCAGCGTCCCGCGGCGCGGGCGTCCAGCGCCGGTACCCAGTATTTGCGTTACGACGACGCCATCGTGTCGGTCGGCCCGGACGGCCCACACCCCTGCAGCGTCCGAGTCGAGGACTTGGCCGCCGGCTACAGCCACGGCGCGTTCATCTTCCTCGGTCCCGGCTTCTTCCCCGGAGCTCCTTCCGGGGGCGCGGGCGGCAGCCCCGGTGGCCCGGGCGGAACCAAATGACACCTAATCGGACACAGAGACGAAGGAGATAGTCATGTACCTGGCCGTCGAGTTGGGAAATATCGACCTCAATCCGGTCCTCAAAGGCGCGCTCGCCACCATCTTGTACTTCCTGGTCGGCATGGCCGTCCTGGTCATCGGCTTCGTGATGGTCGATGTGCTCACCCCGGGAAAGCTGCGGCAACTGGTATTCGTCGACCGCCGCCCCAACGCCGTGGTGCTGGCCTGCGCGATGTACATCGCGCTGGCCACCGTCATCATCAGCGCGATCGCCAACAGCTACAGCCAACTCGGCCAGGGACTGGTCGGTGTTGCGGTGTATGGGCTGATCGGTGTTGTGCTGCAAGGGATCGCACTACTGACGCTGCATTTAGTGATCCCGGGCGACTTCCACGAACACGTCGACGAGCCCGAGCTGCACCCGGCGGCGTTCGCCACGGCCGTGATGCTGCTGGCCGTCGGAGGGGTGACCGCAGCCGCGCTGTCATGACATCGACTGAGCAGCAACCAGACTCGCCGACTTCCGAACTGGTCACAGCGACGTCACGCTGGCGGGCGCTGCTGCTGGCCGCGGTCGCGGCGTGCGCGGCGTGCGGCATCATCTACGAGCTCGCACTACTGACCCTGTCGGCAAGCCTGAACGGCGGCGGCATCGTGGCCACCTCGCTGATCGTGGCGGGCTACATCGCGGCCCTGGGCGCCGGTGCTCTGCTGGTGAAGCCGTTACTCGCCTGGCCGGCAATAACTTTCGTCGCCGTCGAAGCGCTGCTGGCCATCGTCGGCGGGTTGTCCGCCGCCGTGCTGTACGTGATGTTCTCGTTCGTCGGCGGATCCCTGGTCATGCTGGCGCTGGGCACCGCGCTGATCGGCGGACTGGTCGGCGCCGAAGTGCCACTGCTGATGACCCTGCTGCAGCAGGGGCGAACCGCCTCCAAAGACCCAGCCGTCGACACCGGCCGGACGCTGGCCAACCTCACCGCGGCCGACTACTCGGGCGCGCTGATCGGTGGGCTGGTGTGGCCGTTCGTGCTGCTGCCGCACCTGGGCATGATCCGTGGCGCGGCAGCCACCGGCATCATCAACCTCCTGGCCGCGGCGGTGGTCTCGATTTTTCTGCTACGGCGCATGGTTACCGCGCGGCAGCTGATCACGGCGCTGTGCGCGCTGGCTCTCGCGCTGGCCCTGCTCGCCACCTTGCTACTGCGAGCCCAGGACATCGAGACGACCAGCCGCCAGCGGCTTTACGCCGACCCGATCATCGCCTACCGGCAGTCGGCCTATCAGGAGATCGTGGTGACCCGTCGCGGCAGCGACATGCGCCTGTACCTCGACGGCGGTCTGCAGTTCTCCACCCGCGACGAGTACCGCTACACCGAAAGCCTGGTCTATCCCGCGCTGGGCGCAGGCGCGCGATCGGTGCTCGTGCTGGGCGGCGGCGACGGCCTGGCCGCGCGTGAACTGCTTCGTGCGCCAGGCGTCGACAACATCGTGCAAGTCGAGCTCGACCCTGCGGTCATCGAATTAGCCCGCACCACAATGCGTTCTGCCAACGGCGGATCTTTGGACAACCCGCGCGTACACATCGTGACCGGTGACGCGATGACCTGGCTGCGCCGAGCGACGTCACGCTCGTTCGACGCGGTGATCGTCGACCTTCCCGATCCCGATACGCCGGTGCTGGGCCGGCTGTATTCGACCGAGTTCTACGCGCTGGTGTCGCGCGCGCTTGCGCCCGGCGGGCTGATGGTGGTGCAGGCGGGCAGCCCCTACTCAACCCCGATCGCGTTCTGGCGCACGATTTCCACGATCACCGCCGCCGGTTACGCGGTCACGCCCTACCACGTGTACGTCCCCACCTTCGGCGACTGGGGCTTCGCCCTGGCGCGCCGGAACGACGCGGCGCCACGGCCCACCGTGCCGCCCAATGTGCCGCCGATGCGCTTTCTCGACCAGTCGGTGCTCGACGCCGCGACCGTGTTCTCCCCCGACGTGCGACCCCGCACCCTCGAGCCCTCAACGCTGGAACACCCACGCATCGTCGAAGACATGCGCCACGGCTACGACTAGCTGCTGAGTAGGCCTACTCCTCGTCGAGCGCGGCCAGCACCTCGTCGGACAGGTCGACGTTGGTATAGACGTTTTGCACATCGTCGCTGTCCTCTAGCGCGTCGACCAACTTGAACACCTTGCGCGCTCCGTCGACGTCGACCGGCACGCTGACTGACGGCTGAAACCCGGCCTCGGCCGACTCGTAGTCAATCCCGGCGTCTTGCAACGCAGTTCGCACCGCAACCAAGTCAGTCGGCTCGGAGATCACCTCGAAGCTGTCACCGAGGTCGTTGACGTCCTCGGCGCCGGCCTCCAGCACGGCGGTCAGCACGTCGTCCTCGCTCAGCCCGTTCTTCTCCAGCGTGACGACGCCCTTGCGGGAAAACAGGTAGGCCACCGATCCGGGATCGGCCATGTTGCCGCCGTTGCGGGTCATCGCCACCCGCACCTCACTGGCCGCCCGGTTGCGGTTATCGGTCAGGCACTCGATCAGCACCGCGACCCCGTTGGGTCCGTAGCCCTCGTAGGTGATGGTTTGCCAGTCGGCGCCGCCGGCTTCCTCGCCGCCCCCACGCTTGCGGGCCCGTTCGATGTTGTCGTTGGGTACCGACGTCTTCTTGGCCTTCTGGATTGCGTCGTAGAGGGTCGGGTTGCCCGCGGGATCACCGCCACCCGTGCGGGCCGCGACCTCGATGTTCTTGATGAGCCGGGCGAATTCCTTGCCACGGCGCGCGTCTTTGACGGCCTTTTGATGCTTGGTGGTGGCCCATTTGGAATGGCCGCTCATCGGCGTACTACCTCTTCTGTTGCTCTCGAATTCGCCTGCCGAGTCTACGTGGGCATTCCGATCATGACGTTCCTGCGGCGCCCAGCCTGACCACCGGCAAGAAAACGTCGTCCACGATCTCCTGGGTTTTGGTCGCAGGCAACGGTGATATACACCGCTGATGAGCCGTCCTCATGCGCTGATCTCCGGCGCCGGCATTGCCGGGCCCGCACTCGCCCACCAGCTCGCCGCACGTGGTTGGCAGACCACCATCGTCGAGCGGTTCGGCCAGCGCCGCGATGAGGGCCACAACATCGACGTGCGCGGCGCCGCCCGCGAGGTCGCCCGCCGGATGGGCATCCTGGACGACATCCGTGCGGCCAACACCACCGAGGTCGGAATGCGCTTTATCAACGGCGACGGATCGGCGGCCGCGTCGTTTCCGATGAATGACTCCGGTGGACGGGGTCCGACTGCCGAATTGGAAATCCTGCGCGGGGAACTGTCCCGCATATTGATCGCCCACACCCGCGACAGCACCGACTACCGGTTCGACACCCAGATCACCGACCTCACCGACCACGGCGATCGCGTCACCGTGGCGCTCGACGACGGCACGTCGATCGATGCCGACGTGCTCGTCATCGCCGAGGGGCTGCGGTCACGCACCCGTGATCTCGTGATGCCCGTCGCGGTCACCGATTTGGGCATGTATGTCGCGTACCTGACCATCGCTCGTCAGGAGTCAGACGACCGCTGGTGGAACTGGCAGCATGTTCCCGGCTCCCGCGGGATCCACCTGCGACCAGACAACCTTGGCACCACGCGGGCCATGCTGTCGTTTCTGTCCGACGTGCGAGGCCTCGAAGATCTCAGCCGGGCCGATCAAATCGGCATCCTGCGCCGGACTTTCGCTGACGCCGGAGGCGCCGCCCCGCGAATTCTGGCGCGGCTCGACGACGCACCGATGTATTTCGATGCCATCGGCCAAGTACGCGCGCCACGCTGGAGTAAGGGCCGGGTCGCGTTGCTGGGCGACGCCGCTTTCTGCCCGTCGCCGGTCGGCGGAGGTGGCAGCAGCCTGGCACTGATCGGGGCCTACGTGCTGGCCGGCGAGCTGTGTCGCACCGACGATCTTCCCACCGCGCTGGCCAGATACGAGCAGTTCCTGCGGCCGCACGTCACCGCTGCCCAAAATGTCCGGCCGGCGGTGCTCCGGCGAGCCAACCCTCGGAGCCCTGCGGGCATCCGCGCACTGCACACCGGTGCCCGCGTCGTCGCGAGCCCTGCTATCCGCGCCGGTATGAGCATGATCGGCAGGCGATTCGGCGGCAGCGCCGCAGAAGACATCAAGCTGCCGGACTATCTGTTGGTATAGGACGTCGGTGCGGCGTCGCCGACGCGCGATCACAGCCGCGAAGCTGTCTACCGATCAGTGCCGTCGGTAGATATGAGCGCGGTGATTGACGGCAACGATGAGGATTGCAGGCCGATCCTCGTCGATGCGGAACAGGACTCGGTAGTCACCGCGGCGGGCGCTTCGGTAAGACGCCAGTTCGCCGCGGAGCGGCTTGCTGAGTCGGTGCGGATTATCGGCCAGTGGCCCGGTGATGAATTCGACGATGGCGACCGCAATTTTGTGGGGAAGGCGCTGAAGGTCCTGCCGGGCGGGCCCAGCCACCTCGACGTGGTGGCGGCCCTCCTGTCGGCTCACCGTGGCGGTAGCCCAAACTCCGCGCGCAGCGCATCGCCGTCCATCGTCGACCTCTTCGCATATTCATGTTCGCCTTGGTCGATGCCGTCGCGGATGCCAGCCTGTGAAAGCCAGTAGAGAGTCTCTTGCAGCGATTCCAAGTCGTCGGCCGACATCAGCACGGCCGCTGCGCGGCCGTGCTTGGTAATAGTGATGATGTCGTGGGTGGTCTCCGCGTCCTCGACCAGCGCAGAGAGCTTGTCCTTGGCCTCGCCCAGTGGTATCGATCGCACACGGTGAGTTTAGCCCAGAACTAGCCTTTGTTTGGCTCTACATTTGGCTAAAAACGAATACTGTCGAGGCTGCGCCGAGGCATCAAGGTCGTGTCGACGTACCGCAGCTGGTAGATGCGGCGATCACGGTTTGATCCAGCGCCACTGCATCGACTCCCACGGACCCGCGTCGGGCAGAGTGTCGGTGACTGCGCGCACCACCCCGGGCCACCAGTCGGCCTGGTAGTCATCTCCGGACAACCAGCCGCCGGGCTGAATTTTGGGCGCCCAAGCGTTGATGTCCGCAACGACGCTCTCGTAGTCGTGGCGCGCATCGATGTGTACCCAGGCCAACGAGCCGTCAGCGAAGAAGTCGGCGGCTGAGACAGAATCACTGATCAGCAGCTGGATGGTCTCGGCCAAGCCGCAATCAATGATGTTGCGGTGCAGCAGTCCCGCGAAGGTTCCGCCGCCATGGTCGACCGCGGGTCCGTGGGCATCTTTATTGCCGCGTCCTTCCGGACCGCTACCCCGCGCGGTGTCGACGCCCACGATCCTGACGTCGAGCCCGGCCTCGCGGACCACCTCGCCCAACGAGCAGATGCTGCGCCCCAGATAGCACCCCACCTCGACGAACCAACTCGCGTCCGGGAAGTGCGCCACGGCTTCCTCTTGGTGACGACGCCACTGAAACCAGCCCGGAATATCGCGCCAAGTGTGGACGGGCTTGTCGAATTTGCTGGTTGGCATTGTGGGTATCTGTTTCACCCCAACGCCTCACTTCAAACCCTGCCGTAGCGTGGGAACGATGACGGCCCAAAGCCCGCTGCAAGCGGTCAGGGACGCAGTGGGCGGCAGCCTGTTCGAGATGATCGCCGGTCGCGACGGTCCAGCGGAGCGGGTGCGCATTCACCACACGCCGGGGCCTCGGTGGTTCGCCGACGACCGTCCGATCCGCCGGGTGCATGCCGACGCCTCGATGTTCGTCGGCGGGCTGCGGGCCTTGCTGTTGCAGTCGCTGCATCCCCTGGCCATGGCCGGCGTCGCCGAGCACTCCAATTATCGAGACGACCCGTGGGGCCGACTGCAGCGAACCAGCATCTTCTTGGCCGAGACCACATTCGGGTCCGCGGTCGACGCTCAGCGCGCCGTTGACCGCGTCCGCGGAATCCATCGGCGGGTGCACGGGGTCGCCGCCGACGGCAGGCCGTACACGGCCACCGATCCACACCTGTTGGAATGGGTGCACGTCGCTGAAGCCGACAGCTTCTTGCGCGCCCACCAGCTCTACGGCGCTGCCCCGCTGGACCAGGCTGGCCGGGACGGCTACGTCGCGGACATAGCGGAGATCGCGGCGAGGCTCGGCGTGGTCGACCCGCCGCGCTCCGAACGTGAGCTGGCGGGGCGGCTTGCCGCGTTCCGACCGGAGTTGCGCAGCACGACCGCAGCGCGTGATGCTGCCCGTTTCCTCCTGTTGACGCCGCCGCTGTCGTTGGCGGCGCGGGCACCTTACGGCGTGCTGGCCGCCACTGCGGTGGCGATGTTGCCGCTATGGGCGCGCATACCGCTGCTGCTGCCGTACTTCCCGCCAGTGGAGCTCACCGTCGTCCGCAGCGTCGGACGTGTCTTGGTCGGCGGCATCCGGTGGGCGCTGCCGGCCGCCGGCTGACGACCTTGACTTCGGCCGCAAATAGCCACACCGGCCGTTCGAGAACCATGACCCTTGCCTGCAAAGCGATATCGCATGCGATGTCGCTTTGGAATGAAGGCTATGGGTACGGGCGCGGTGTTGGTGCGGTCGTAGTGACTGGTGGGATCGGAAAGCGTCAGCGCACGCCGTGGACCATGTCAACAAACAACCGGTGGATACGCCTGTCCCCTGTCATCTCCGGGTGAAACGCCGTGGCCAGCACCGGACCCTGCCGGACCGCGACGGGGTGGCCGGCCGCCCGAGCCAGCACCTGCACACCCTCACCAACTCGTTCCACCCACGGCGCGCGGATGAAGACCGCGTGCACCAGCTGATCAAGCCCGGTGAACGCGATGTCGCCTTCAAACGAGTCGACCTGGCGCCCAAAGGCATTGCGCCGCACGGTGATATCGATGCCCGACAACGGCAGCGCTTCGCGGCCGCCCGCCCCGGCGTCCAGGATCTCGCTGGCCAACAGAATCATGCCCGCGCAGGCACCGTAAGCCGGCAGCCCCGCGGCCAGCCGCAACCGCAGCGGCTCCAGCAGGTCAAGCTCACGCAGTAAATGACTCATCGTGGTCGACTCCCCGCCGGGGATCACCAACCCGTCGACCGCGTCCAACTCACCAGAGCGCCGCACCGGGACCGCAACGGCGCCCGCGTCACGCAGCGCCGCCAGGTGTTCGCGGGTGTCGCCCTGCAGCGCCAACACCCCGATGCGTACGGCGCTCACGGCTGCGACGGCCGGTATTCACGCGGGAAGCGAGTCAGCCCCTCCTGCATGACGGCGGCGACCATCTCGCCGTACCGGTTGAAGATCTTGCCCTGGCACAGCGAGCGACCGCAGCACGCCGACGGCGAGGACTGGTCGTAAAGCAACCACTCGTCAGCCCGGAACACCCGCATGAACCACATCGCGTGATCCAGCGATGCCACCTGCAAATGCGAACGCTCGTCGAGGTGAGTGACCTGGGCCGATCCCAGCAGGGTGAGGTCGCTCATGTAAGCCAGTGCGCAGATGTGCAGCACCGGGTCGTCGGGCAGCGGATCGCGGTGGCGGAACCACACCTGCTGCTGAGAAGCCTTCCCCGGCACCAGCTCCAACTCCTCGCGCGGCACGATGCGGATGTCCCACTCCTCGAACTGCTTGAACCCGGCGTCGTCGAACACCTTCATCGACTTCAATCCCGGCAGATCGTCCGGTGGCGGCGCCGACGGCATCACGTCCTGGTGGTGGATGCCCTCCTGATCTGACTGGAAGGACGCCGACATGGAAAAGATCGTCTCGCCGTGCTGGATCGCGTTGACCCGCCGGGTACAGAACGAACCGCCGTCACGCAACCGCTCGACGATGAAAATTGTTGGCGCCGTGGCATCTCCGGGCCGGATGAAGTATCCGTGCAACGAGTGCACCAGGAAATGCGGATCGACCGTACGCACCGCGGACACCAACGACTGGCCCGCCACATGACCGCCGAAGGTGCGCTGAAAGTAACCCGATGCGGGGCTGAACACGTTCCCGCGGTAGATGTTGACCTCGAGCTGCTCGAGGTCGAGGATCTTTTCGATCGACACGGACTGTTCTTACCAGCCGCGTTCAGCCAGACGATGCGGCGCCGCGATCTCCTCCACATTGATGCCGACCATCGGCTCGCCGAGCCCGCGCGACACCCTGGCAAGGACATCGGGGTCGTCGAAGAAGGTGGTGGCTTTGACGATCGCCGCGGCGCGCTGCGCCGGATCCCCGGACTTGAAGATTCCTGAGCCGACGAACACACCCTCGGCGCCGAGCTGCATCATCATCGCGGCGTCGGCCGGGGTGGCGATGCCGCCGGCGGTGAACAAGGTGACCGGCAGCTTGCCGGCTCGCGCGACGTCGACGACGAGCTCGTACGGCGCAGCCAATTCCTTTGCCGCCACATACAATTCGTCGTCAGACAACGAGCCCAGCCGCCGGATCTCTCCGCCGATGGCGCGCATGTGGGTGGTCGCGTTGGACACGTCACCGGTGCCGGCCTCGCCTTTGGAGCGGATCATCGCCGCACCCTCGCCGATACGCCGCAGCGCCTCACCCAGATTCGTTGCACCGCAGACGAACGGCACGGTGAACTTCCACTTGTCGATGTGGTGGGTGTAGTCGGCCGGCGTCAGCACCTCGGACTCGTCGATGTAGTCCACACCGAGACTCTGCAGGATCTGCGCCTCGACGAAGTGACCGATGCGGGCCTTGGCCATCACCGGGATGGTGACCGCGGAGATGATGCCCTCGATCATGTCGGGGTCGCTCATCCGCGACACCCCGCCCTGGGCGCGGATATCGGCCGGCACCCGCTCCAGCGCCATCACCGCGACGGCGCCGGCGCCCTCGGCGATACGGGCCTGCTCGGGCGTGACGACGTCCATGATCACGCCGCCCTTGAGCATCTCGGACATGCCGCGCTTGACCCGCGCGGTTCCCGTCCGCCCAGTGCCGTTCGACGAAGCGGCGCTATCCACTGCTGATCTCCTTCAACTGGTGTCAGCCAATTCTAGTGGTGGACACCAAACGGTGTTTCCCGCCGCCCGGTCCAGGCTGCTATCGCGTCTCAGCGGATGGACTGCAGCTGGCGCGCCCGATCCGGCGAGCCGGCCGAGGCAACTGCCTCGGTGAGCAGTTCAGAGAGCTGAAGGGGGTACACCGTCTCGCCCGCGGCGGCCAGTGCGGCGATGTCGGCAGGGTCGCACCAGCGGTGGCCGTGGATGTAGCGGTTCTCCAACTCGGTCCGCCCCGCGCTGGACGGCTCGAACCGCCGGGTGCGGTAGACGAAGAAGAACTCTTCGCTGTCGATCGCCGCGCCGTTGAAGTCCAACACCGCGTCGCGACGCCAGATCGGGCCGATCATGTCGGCGGGATCGGCGTGCAAACCGGTCTCTTCGGCCAGCTCACGAGCGGCGGCCCGGGCCAATGACTCACCGTCACCGACCTGACCGCCGACGGTGAACCACCACCGCGGCGCTGGTTGATCAGAGCTTTCGGACGCTGCCGGGTCAGATCCGCACAGCAGCAACACCGCGCCGGTTTCGTCGAGCAGCACTACCCGCGCCGAGGTGCGCCGGTCGGCGGCGGGGTGATCGCCGTGGCGTAGTGCCTGCGATCGCTCGGCGATCTCGAAATAGCTTGGCAGCGCAGCTTTTCCACCCAACCGGAACAGCAGAACCAAACCCCTCTCGCGTAGTGCGAGCGTGTCGCGGACCGCGTCGTTGTGGAATCGGCGGGCCAGCAGCACCCGCGCTTCGGCGTCGGCCATCTCCGCGATCAGCCCCGCCGGCACCGACTCCGGATCGACCATCGCCAGCGCGGCCGACAGCGTGTTCTCGCATGCCTCGCGGGCCTGCCGGGGGGCGCGTTCTGCCGCGTCGGCCAGCGCCACCAACTGCTTGGCGTCGGTGTCAGAGCCGCCGCTGAACGCGTTCGCCGCCACCGCGCGAGCCACCACGGCCCGGCGAGCCAGCGCGCTGTCCAGGGCCTGCCAGGACAGGTCGTAACGCACGTGCAGCCGGTCCAACCGATTGGCCGTGCGATATCCCCAGGCGCCGAAAGCGACCAGCACCAACAGCATCACCGCCAGCGCAACGACGAGCACGACGGTCCACGTCATCAGCTCGCCACCTGTACCTTGCTGCCGGCGGCGGCCACCGTCTCGTAGACGCGCATGACCTGATTGGCCACCACCGACCAGTCGTAGCGGCGCACCGCAGCGGCGCCCGCCGTGGCATAACGTTTGGCCAGCGGGTCGTTCTCCAGTACCGCGATCAGGCCCTCGGCGAGCGCAGCGCTGTCCTCGACCGCTACCAGCCGCCCCGCCTCCCCGTCGCACAGCACTCGCCGGAACGCATGCAGATCGCTGGCCACCACCGGAGTACCGGCGGCCATCGCCTCGACGAGCACGATGCCGAAGCTCTCCCCACCGGTGTTCGGCGCACAGTAGACGTCGGCGCTGCGCATTGCCGAGGCCTTGGCGGCATCGTCGACCTGCCCGAGGAAGCGCAGGTGACCGGCCAACCCGCCGACCTTGGCGCGCAATTCGTCTTCGTTACCGCGGCCGACGATCAGCAGTTGCAGTCCCGGGAAGCGCTCAACCAAGGTGGGCAACGCGTCGAGCAGCACGGCCATGCCCTTGCGAGGCTCGTCGTAACGGCCCAAGAACAGCACCGTCTTGCTGGGCCGTGGATACCCCTTGAGCAGCGGCGCCGAGGCAAAGGAGGCCACGTCGACACCGTTGGGAATCTCAACCGCGTCCGATCCCAGGGCTTCCATCTGCCAGCGTCTGGCCAAGTCGGACACCGCGATCCGGCCGACGATCTTCTCGTGCAGCGGCCGCAGCAAGCCCTGAACCACCGCCAGCGTCAGCGATTTGGTGGTCGAGGTGTGAAACGTGGCCACGATGGGCCCCTCAGCGATCCGCAGCGCCCACATCGACAGGCTGGGCGCATTCGGTTCATGCAGATGCAGCACGTCGAAGTCGCCCTCGGCCAGCCAGCGTCTGACCCTGCCGTGCACCGCCGGGCTGAACTGCACCCGGGCCACCGAACCGTTGTACGGAATCGGCACGGCCCGGCCGGCCGAGACGACGTACTCAGGCAACGACACATGCGGCGATGCCGGTGCCAGCACGCTGACTTCCTGACCGCGAGCGCGCATCACCTCGGCAAGCTGCAATACGTGCGACTGCACTCCACCCGGTACGTCGAACGAGTACGGACACACCATCCCGATTCGCATCACGCCTCCGCCAATCGGGCCCGTCGCTGCTCAGACAGATCCGCCAGCCATTGCGGCTGGAGCATGTGCCAGTCGGCGGGATACTCGGCGATGTTGCTGGCAAACACGTCGGCCAGCGCCTGGGTGATGACGCCGACGTCGCCGCTGGTGCAGTCGAGCGGGGGGAAGATCTCGAATCGGCAGTCGTCGCCGTCATACCAGCAATGCACGGGCAGCAGCGCCGCCCCGGTTGTGGTCGCCAGCTTCGCCGAGCCGGCCGGCATCCTGGTCGGCTCGCCGAAGAAGTCGACCTGGACGCCGGTGCGGCTGAGGTCCCGCTCGGCCATCAGGCACACCACCTTGTTGTCCATCAGCCGCTGGCCGAGCAACGGGAACGGCGGCTGCTCACCGCCGCACAGCGGGATCACCTCGAATCCCAGGCTCTCCCGGTAGTCGATGAACCGCCGGTACAGCGACTCGGGCTTGAGCCGCTCGGCGACGGTGGTGAACCGGCCATGGGTCTGGGTCAGCCATACCCCGGCCATGTCCCAGTTCCCGCTGTGCGGCAACGCCATCACGGCACCGCGGCCGTCAGCCAGCGCCGCATCGAGATGTTCTGCACCCAACGCTAGTTCGGCGAGCCGCCGGCCGAGCGCGTGGTGATCCATCGTCGGCAACCGGAATGCCTCCCGCCAGTAGCGGGCATAGGACGCCAGCGAGGCCCGCATCAGGCTGTCGGGCACCTCGTTCGGGGCAACCCCGATGACGCGCGCGAGGTTCTTGCGCAGTTGGGCCGGTCCCCCGTTGCGCGACGCGTAGCGCGCTCCGGCGTCGAACACGTTGCGCGCGGCGAATTCCGGCATCGCACGCACCATCATCCACCCGGTCGCATAACCCCAGTCGGTCATTCGGCCACCCAGCGAAAGACCACTGATACCAGGCATTTTCAGGCCAGCCGGGACGATCACGGCTCGCCCTTCCCCGGCTGGACCTGGCCCGGCTCCCCCGGCTGGACGTGGCCCTGCGCGCCGGTCGGGGGCATCGGATCGGCCGCGCCAGGCGAGTGCCGCACGGTGTGCAACCGCTGAGCACAGGTGATCATGCTGGCCACGGCCAGCAACCACATCGCCGCGGGCAGCGCCCACGCCAACGGAAACACCGGCAGGTCCGACAGGGCCGCCCCGACGAGCACGATGATCAACCGTTCCGGCCGTTCGATGAAGCCGCCGTCGCCGCGCAGCCCACTGGCCTCGGCGCGAGCCTTGATGTAGGAGATCACCTGCGAGGTGACCAGGCAGATCAACGTCGCCACCACCAATGACCGGCTGGCCAGGCCGAACGCCGCCCACCACGCCAGCCCGCAGAACACCGCCCCGTCGCTGATGCGGTCGCAGGTGGCGTCCAGCACGGCCCCGAATCGGCTGCCGCCGCCGCTTTCCCGCGCCATGGCCCCGTCGACCATGTCGAACAAGACGAAGAACGAGATCACGACGGCGCCGGCGAACAGTCGGCCGGTCGGAAACAGCGTCAGCGCGCCCACCACCGCGGCGGCCGTGGCGATGATGGTGACGCCGTCCGCGGTGAAGCCGGCATGCAGGAACGCCCGGGCCACCGGTGCGGTAACGCGCGCTACTCCCTCGCGGGACAACAGCTTGCTCACGATTGCCTGCTCACGATTGCCTGTCCCACTCGGTGGCCAGCAGACGGCGAGTGTCGCGCAGCAACTGCGGGATGACCTTGGAGTCGCCGATGATCGTGATGAAGTTGGCGTCCCCGCCCCACCGCGGCACCACATGCACATGCAGGTGCTCGGCCAGCGAGCCGCCCGCCGATGCTCCCAGGTTCAGGCCGACGTTGAAGCCGTGCGGCCGGGACACGTTCTTGATGACGCGAATCGCCTTCTGCGCGAAGGCCATCAGCTCGGCCGTCTCTTTGTCGGTGAGGTCTTCCAGCTCCGACACCCGGCGGTACGGCACCACCATCAAATGTCCCGGGTTGTACGGGTAGAGGTTGAGCACGGCATAGACCAGATCGCCGCGGGCCACGACCAGCCCGTCCTCATCGGACAGCTGCGGGATGTCGGTGAACGGCTGAGCGCGGTTGCTGTGGTCCTGCTTCAGCGGCCCCTCGGCCAGGTAGCTCATCCGGTAGGGCGTCCACAACCGCTGGAGGTGGTCGGCTTCACCGGCGCCCCTGTCGACGATCGAGTCGTCCTCAGCCACGAGTGCTCACCTTGACCAAATCAGCAGTGGGGACCGAGTTTTCACGGTCGGCAATCCACTGCACAATGGTGGCGACCGCCTCGTCGCGAGGAACTCCGTTGATCTGGGTGCGATCACCGAACCGGAAGCTCACCGCGCCGGCCTCGACGTCGCGGTCACCGGCCAGCAGCATGAACGGCACTCTCTGGTTGGTGTGGTTGACGATCTTCTTGGCCATCCGATCATCGCTGGCGTCTACGTCGACCCGAACACCGCGTGATTTCAGTTGCGCGGCAACGTCTTCCAGATACGGAACATGGCCGTCGGCCACGGGTATGCCGACGACCTGCACCGGCGCCAACCAGGCCGGGAAGGCCCCGGCGTAGTGCTCGGTGAGGATGCCGAAGAAGCGCTCGATCGACCCGAACAATGCCCGGTGGATCATCACCGGCCGCTGCCGGGTGCCGTCGGCGGCGGTGTACTCGAGCTCGAAGCGCCCCGGGAAGTTGAAGTCCACCTGGATAGTTGACATCTGCCAGCTACGGCCCAGCGCGTCGCGGGCCTGCACCGAGATCTTGGGACCGTAGAACGCGGCGCCGCCGGGGTCGGGCACCAACTCGAGTCCGGATTCCGCGGCCACTTCGGCCAGCGAGCTGGTGGCTTCCTCCCACATCGCGTCGGAGCCGACGAACTTCTCCGGGTCCTTGGTGGACAACTCCAGATAGAAGTCCTCCAAACCGTAGTCGGCGAGCAGGTTGAGCACGAAGCGCAGCAGCGACGCCAGCTCGTCGTGCAGTTGGTCGCGGGTGCAGAAGATGTGAGCGTCGTCCATCGTGAAGCCGCGGGCCCGGGTCAGCCCGTGCACCACGCCGGACTTCTCGTAGCGGTAGACGGTGCCGAACTCGAAGAGCCGCAACGGAAGTTCGCGGTAGGAGCGCCCACGCGACCGGAATATCAGCGTGTGCATCGGGCAGTTCATCGGCTTGAGGTAGTAATCCTGTCCCGGCTTACGCACGGCGCCGTCGTCGTCGTATTCGGCGTCGAGGTGCATGGGTGGGAACATGCCGTCGGCGTACCAGTCCAGGTGCCCGGAGGTGTGGAACAGTTCGGCTTTGGTGATGTGTGGGGTGTTGACGAACTCGTAGCCGGCCTCGATGTGCTTACACCGTGAGTACTCCTCCAGCTCTCTGCGGACGATGCCACCCTTCGGGTGGAAAACCGCCAGGCCCGAACCGATCTCGTCGGGGAAGCTGAAAAGGTCCAGTTCGATGCCGAGTTTGCGGTGGTCGCGACGTTGGGCTTCTTCAATCAACTGCAGATGGCGGTCGAGCGCCTCCTGCGATTCCCACGCGGTGCCGTAGATGCGTTGCAAGCTGGCGTTGTTCTGGTCGCCGCGCCAATAGGCGGCCGAGCTGCGCGTCAGCTTGAACGCCGGAATGTGACGAGTGGTCGGAATGTGCGGCCCGCGACACAGGTCGCCCCAAACCCGTTCGCGGGTGCGGGGATTGAGATTGTCGTAGGCGGTCAGCTCGTCGCCGCCAACCTCCATGACATCGGGATCTCCGGACTTGTCGTCGACGAGTTCGAGCTTGTAGGGCTCACTGGCCAACTCGGCTCGCGCCTGCTCTTTGGACTCGTAGACCCGCCGGGAAAACAGCTGACCGTCTTTGAGGATCTGACGCATGCGCTTTTCCAGCTTGTCAAGATCCTCAGGGGTGAACGGCTGCGACACGTCGAAGTCGTAGTAGAAGCCATCGGTGATCGGCGGCCCGATGCCCAACTTGGCGTTCGGGAACAGATCCTGGACGGCCTGAGCCAACACGTGCGCGGTCGAGTGCCGGATGACGCTGCGCCCATCGTCGGTGTTGGCCGCCACCGGGGTGACGTCGACGTCGGCGTCGGAAACCCAGCTCAGGTCGCGCAACGTGCCGTCGGCGTCGCGCACCACCACGACCGCATCGGGGGCGCCGCGGCCCGGCAGGCCGGCGTCGCGCACCGCGGCCGCCGCGGTCGTCCCGGCAGGCACCCGGATCGGCGCTGCTGGGGCGGGGTCTGCGAGGGCGGTCATCGACGCGGTCTCCATGGCTTTCGGGTGTTCAAACGGACCCGACCATGCTATCGGGGTGGCTATCGCCTAGGGGTTCCAGCCTTAGGGCTGGCCTGGTTTGAGGAGGACAAACAGGGCCTCGGCATCAGTCAGCAGGGTGTCGCCGTCGCTCAACCGGCCCGATACGAAGATCTTTCGGCCTTCCACCCGGTCGACGGCGGCGTCGATTTGCAGCTTCTTTTCGATCGGCACGATCTGGCGGTAATTGACGTGCAGGTACGCGGTGCGCTGGCGGGGACCGCCGGTGATCACCGCGGACGTCATACCCAAGACGGAGTCGAACAACAGCCCGAGCGCGCCACCGTGGACCGCACCATTGCGCCCCAAATGAAACCGCCTAAAGCGGGCCCAGCCCTGGATGCGGCCGTCGTCGGTTCTGCGCACCCGCATCGGGACCGGCAGGATGTTGCCGCGGTTGGGCAAGTCGATGCGGCGGCCTGACGGCGTCGCCCACTCGTCGGTGTCGAATGGGCCGAGTAAGTCGGACACCTTTTCGATCAGGTCGGCCGCCTCGCCGATCACCTCGTCGGGCGCATCAACCGCTCGGGCATGATCCTGCAGCGTGCGCACCGCTTCGATGAACCGGCCGTAGTCCGGCCCGCCCTTAGCCGTCGGTTCAGGGGGGTTGAATCCGCCGCCCGAGTGCCCCGTGTGTTCGCTTGCCACCCGAACACCGTATTGCCCCGGCGCAAGTTGCCCTCACCTCGAGATCGACGGCAGAGCGATTTGTTGGCGACTTTTGCACACTAGCGTCGATCTCGACGTTTTCTAGGCGTTCCGCTCGCCGAGGGCGCTCAGCTTCTCGAACTCGTCGTCGCTGAGCTCAATTTCAGCAGCGGCGACGTTTTCCTCCAGATGGGACACACTCGAGGTCCCCGGAATCGGCAGGACTACCGGTGAGCGTTTCAGCAGCCAGGCCAGCGCCAGCTGCGACGGCGTCGCGTGGCCGTGCTCAGCGCCGAATTTGGCCAGCGGACCGTCCGGAGCGGCGAGCGGGCCGGCGGCCAGCGGGAACCATGGGATGAAGCCGATCCCCTGGCTGGTCACCTCTTCCAGGAGTGGTTCGGCGGTGCGGGTGGTCAGGTTGTAGAGGTTTTGCACCGAAACAATCTGCGCGATCTTTTGGGCGGCGTGCAGCTGGTCGACGTTGACCTCTGACAGACCGATATGGCGGATCTTGCCTTCCTTCTGGAGCTTGACCAGCTCGCCGATCTGGTCTTCCAGCGGGAATTTGTCGTCGATCCGGTGCAGCTGAAACAGGTCGATGGTCTCCACGCCGAGCCGTCGCAGGCTCAGCTCG
>Ga0224555_1002203_pt1 | contig 23714 bp, 15 predicted proteins | sample 714S23034metaG_FD_180687 | JGI IMG/M metagenome (GOLD analysis project Ga0224555, IMG submission 180687) | Peat soil microbial communities from Stordalen Mire, Sweden - 717 S2 30-34 | ecosystem: Environmental > Terrestrial > Soil > Wetlands > Peat | place: Sweden: Norrbotten County, Stordalen...
CGTCACGCTCGAGCCCAGTGACATTCTTACCGATGCACAACAGGGCGAGTTCCGGTGGTGGTGTGAATTCCAACTCCGCTACAAGTACGCGCACGAGACGCTAGGGATGAAGGACGGCGACGCGCACCAGTACGCTTGCGATGGTCGCAATCCATATCAGCCTGTCGATCTTCCAGTGGTCGCAGTTGAAAGCCAGTGCGCGTAAGGTTCGCGCTTACAGAAGGGACGAAGATGTCAGCATTGCTCTTTGATGACACGGAAATTATCTCTCGGTACACCCGGGCCCAGGCCATCGAGGACGGCATCTCGGTCGACATGACTGCGGAGCCGTTCGGGGACTTGGCACGCGAGGCCGGCCTGAAGTGGCCCATTGCAATGACTGCCACTGCTTTCAATGAGTTCGTTGCGGTCGACAAAGACGCCAAAGGTCATGTCTCCCAGGATGTGAAAGGAAGATTTTGGGATGTCGTTTTCATGTTTAGGCGCACCCGGCGCGAGGTATCCCCCCTCGAAGCTCGGTGGAATCTTGTTGTTCAAGATCCCGATGGTCGCAAGCGGATGAAAGAACTCAAATGCGTCAGCGGACCGGCAGATGATATGTCGCCCTGCCTGACGTTCATGCTGCCCGGAGAAGATTAAGCCCCGCTCAAACGACCATCACTATTGGCAACGTGCCAAGGAGGGCAGAACAATGACAACATCAGTCAAATCAGCGCAAAGTTTAGTGGGCGCCAGGATCCATTGCATTCTCTATGGCGGCCGGAATGGATGCAGCTAGGAACTAATTCATACTTTTACTGGGAACCAGACCCCATTCTATCCATAGCAATCATCTTAACGAGGTCAATCGGGCCGCGCCGTGAGGCTCTCGCGCCAGTTTCCTTCGTACCCGAAGAGCGGGGCGGTCTCCTGGCCCGCGAACCAGAAGCCGGTGAACGGCGCGACGTTCGGCGACTTGAACCAGTGCGCAGTTCCATCCGCGTCAACGGCCCACCAACCGGCATTCTTGGGAGCAGCCTTTCAATCGACGCCATTATGCATAGAAGTCCCTCACACAAAAGCATAATACGAGCCCGCAACAGCATTGATCGAGCTGCCGACCTCGGCCGCATCCGCCGTCAACGCCGCCACGCTCTAATTCCACCAATTCGTTGTGCAATCGGCGCTGGCGTATACGCAGCCTACCCAAAGCAGATCGATATCAGGCCCAGCGGCCTGGCGCAAAGGCAGCCTCATGCAACCTGTTGGCGTCCACAGCAAACCCTTCTCCATGAGGTCAGGTCTGCGAACAAACAGGGCTGTAAGAGCTTCTATTTTGCGTAGATATCCTCTCTTTCAAGGTTGACCCGTCGTGCTGAGTTCAAAGGCATAGGGGCAACCTGCGCGGGGGTGAGAGCCTCAGGTATGGAAAGTCCTATATTCGCGAGCCCGTAAGCCACCGCCGCAAACGGCAACTGGGCAGCAGTAACCTTCTGCCCGTCCGCCTGCGCCAAGTCAGGAGGAGGTTCGAGGAGTGCGAGGCTAACGCGATCTCCAACTCCCGGATGTACTCTCATCGGATCAACAAGCAATGGGACGAGGCTTCCACCACCAATCATGAAAATCTTATGGTTGTTCCAAGCCGTCTTCTCAGCCACAAACTCCCCGATCTTCTGATAGGTCTGAATCCATGATCGTCTGTAAGCGTGATAGATGGCGTCCCTCACATCTGCAATACCGTTTTGAGCCTTAATCGTCCCGCCAAGGATCGACTGTTCTTTACCTCTCAAGGAGAGACAATCCCCGGTGTGTCCGATGCACCGTGCGATTGCCTGATCGACGGCATCCATACCGACAGAGACAGTGGAAGCACCAAAGAAGGCCATACCCGTTTTTGGAGTGTTAGCGTCGCCATAGATACGGTAGAGGCTGGCGTGCGTTGTCCCCGCGCCGATGTCGATCTTGGCATAGGGTCCCGGTCCAACGGCTGGGGACTGGAAGGGCCACCACATAGCAGCTTCGCCCTCTGAACGCAGCCAGTCGCGAACCTGGTCGTCGGGTGTTGTGGAAATTGAGTCAGCAGGAAACTTGTCGAGTGCGCCGCGTGCCTTTTCGATCTGTATGGTGCATCCCAGGAGCCCTTCTTCGCGATATAGAAGCCACGCCTTACGAGCTATTGAGAGGAATCGCGATCTGAGAACTTGGTCGTCAAAGAAGGCCATCGGAACACCCATCGTCATACCTAGGCGAACGTTCTCCATGTTCCCGCGCAGGTACTGGTCAACTGCCCGGTGCCCTTCTGATATGAGATACCAAACGGTGAGAACTGCCAGGTCGTAGGCATTGAGCCGATCCGGAAGAGGCGTAGCTGGCCCAAAGTAGTAGGTCGACCTTCCAGTCGCTTCGACAGCCACCCTCATCTTTATGCTCTCGTAGACGACACCTCTGTTCGGCGGCGCAGTCGTAGCACCGAATTCCAGCTTTTCACCCGAGATGCAGACGCTGGACGGGATACGCATTGAGCCACCACTAAGAACCAATATGGCCCGCTCTCCGCCCGGTGCGCCGTAATCGCGAAAGACTATCTTAGACGCGCTCGTACCGTAGTCGATTCCCAGGTGTACGCGTCGTTTAGGCTGTGCCTGGGGTTTCTCCGGAGACTTCCAGAACGCCGACAGCAATCTCTTCATGTTCGATTACGCCCCATGCCTGGTTGGCCCTACTGTCAATGAACACCTGTCTTTCCTGTTCCGCCTTGGCGAGCTGAGCGCTGGTCATTCGCACAGCAAACTCATTTGCGCCAGCGTCGGTGAGGTTGTTGAGCCTCTCACGCAGACGCCTTATGCGGAAATCGTGGATTGCCAGCCGGGATCCGGATTGTTGTTCCAGTCTTGCCTGTTCCAGCTTCGATTCTCGTCGCTCCCAACCCCGCTTCATCTCGTCAAGGGCACTGACCAGTCTGGACTTAACCTGTTCGACCTCTCGCAGCTCGGGAATACTCTCAACATCCTGACCGTGTTCCAGCAGTTCTATGAGCAGGGCATTTGTCTCGTCGGGGTCGGACCATATCTGGGATCCGTCCCACCGTGCAAAGAGTGCAACAAGCTTTGTGATCGATCGCGCTGTTTGCACGTGTATGAGCGAGATCAGAAAACCGTAAAGACCAGGCGGCAAGCGGGACGTGGAGATCCGCAGAGCAAAGGCAGCATTGCTTGCCAGCTTGGCCGCATTCATCTCCGAAACTGCGAACTGGGTCAGCGGATGGTTTAGATGAATGAGTTCTGCACGAGGGTGATGATATGCCGCCTCACGCGAAAGCGTGATACTTACCGGCCCAGTGCTGATCCTTCTGCCAAACAACGCAGCCTCGTGCCCAAGCTGGAGCGCGGCGCTCTCGATCGCGAGGCCCAACTGTGATCCGAGCGTGACCGAAACGACATCTTTCACGACGCGGCTTGGGAGTTGGGTCCCCGGATACCGATCGGCGAGGAATGCATTGAGGAACAAGATTAGCTCGTGCTCAGAAGGGAGCTGTCTTTCACCTATTACCGAGTTTATTTCGTCGATCAGGGCCTGATCTGCGGCAAGCAAACCATCAACGCGCGAGAGCATTTGTCTGGCCCCGATGACGCGGCCAGCGAGGGCGTCACCCTCTTGCTCGACCAGTTTGTCCATTTCGTCGGGGGACAGATCTCCTTGCAATGCTCGACCTGCAAGCCTTTCGATCTGTTCTCCAATGATGGGATCCGGTTCTCCGATTGACTCCTTGAAGATTTCGATCTTTTCAAGGAGTCTCATGAGTACGCGCTCTTCGATCGAGTTCTCGACGACGAAATTCATGATGACAAGGCGTTTTGCTTCCTGGCCAATGCGGTCAATTCTTCCGATTCGCTGCTCCACGACCATTGGGTTCCAGGGCAAATCGTAATTGAACACCACAGATGCGGCTTGGAGGTCTATGCCCTCACCGCCGACCTCCGAGGTGAGCAAGACCGGGACATCCAGACGTTCCAGGAAGTCGTCGATGGCGCATTCGCGGTCATCAATGGATATTCCTCCATGAATCATCCGATTCTCGATCTGATGGCTGGCAAGCATGCGGGCGAGATACTCAAGAGTGCGCCGGAAGAAAGAAAAGACAACGATTTTACGTCGGTGAGTCTTGTTCCGGTCGTCATCCTCCCAAATCCCGCTGAATGCCGAAAGAAGCTCCTCCAGCTTGGAGTCCCGATCTGGCATTTGATAGTCGTATTTGGCAATTTCATGAAGCGCCTGTTTCGCTGCTCCCGTCCACGCCGTGAGATCTTCGGCCTCCTGATATTCGAGATCGTCGTCCTCCGCAATGGTTGATGGTCTTACCTCAACCTCCTTGAATTTCTCTTTGAAATATTGGAGCGCGGCAGGAATGCAACTCGCTGTCATTCGATAGGCCATCATCAGGCTCATCTGAAAGCCCCAGGAATCGGGCGCACTTGGCCAATTGCGGCGACAGATATCCTCAACGCTGTCATATATTTCACGTTCCCGCTCCGTCAGCTTGACCTGCTGCCAATGCGCGTCACGCTTGGGCCGGTTTGGAAGGGCATCGACCTTGCGAGTTCGTGAGATGATGTGGCTCGTTGGACTCAGGCGAGAGATATCTGCCTGCAGCGCAATACATTCTCGGCGGTCAGACGGGGCCGCTGCGAGGCGCTCCAGAATCGTTTCAACAAATGTCCTTCCTGACCTCTCTGGGGCAAACCGTCGAACGAAAGCTCTCACACTGTTGGCTGCGGCAGCGTAGTCGGGCGGATGCTCAGCCAACGCCTTTTGAGCAGCGAGAACCAAGCGATTCCCCTCGATACGTTCTTCGAAGAGACGCCACTCGCTGAACTCCTCCGGCGAAAGTAACCGCAATAGATTCCAAAGGTCCTCTAGCTTATTTTGGACGGGTGTGGCAGTCAGAAATACAACGGAATTGGAAGACCGGCACAGCACTGAGCCAACTCTATGCTGCATGGTGTCGGGATTGCGAAGGCGGTGTGCTTCGTCCACAATTAGAACATCGATGGGTAGCATCGACTTCTCCAGCGCAATGCGAATCTCGTCTGACCGGGTACTTTCAAAAGACGTAATCCAACGAAATTCCTCAGGCTCTCGGCCCTGAGCAATCTGGTTAGCTCGCTGCAGAAGGTCCGCACCCTTGACGATTGTGAAATGCTCGCCGAAGCGCTGTCTCAGTTCCTTCTCCCACTTCGTGCGAAGGCGTGCTGGGACCACGATTAGAACTCGCTCGATTGCCTGGTGGGCATCGAGCTCACGGAGGATGTAGGCTGCTTCGATTGTCTTTCCGAGCCCGACATCGTCTGCAATGAGAATCGATTTCCCTGGATTATCGAGAAACTTGAGGAGTGGTTTGAACTGGTAGGGATAGAACTGCGTCCGTGCCGTAGCAAAGGAGCGGGCAATCCGGGCTGGGGGATTCTTCAGCCGTTCGTACGTGAGGGTGAAGATGAAATGCGCTCTCCCCGAGAGGCTGTGTTGTTCCAACGATTCCCATGGACTTCGAACGACTTCGACCTCCTCGAGATTCTCCTCAGGCACCGCCCGCAAGTTTGCTCCAAATTGGACTGAGTAGTTCCAGCACTCTACCTGTTCATCCCACCGAAGTCCCCGGACGATGCCTGCGGTCTCGGGCTGATTGATGCGCTGGACGTACTCACCGATCGTAAACTTCGCTTCAGGTGCCATCCTGCGTCCTCTCGATGCCTGGTTTTGCTCTCGGCTCCGATCGAGGCGAGCAGAAGGCGACTGGACCGTGTCTATTAGTTCGCAGTCATCATAGCGCGAAGTGGGGATGGGTGCGAGAAATGTATGCCAGAAGCGCCAAGAGGAGTATGGTGGTCAAGCCGCGTGTATTCGCAAGGAAAGCCTGCAAATCCCAGGGTCAGTGATATGCTGCTGCGTAACCTGAGGGCAACCGCGTGAAGATCGAACTTCCTCAATTCAAACCAAACGCCGTCGAACGAAAACGGGTACAGAACGAACTCAATACTGCTCGATTCATCCGAGCTCTCTGGAAGGGTGCGGGGCGGAGAAAACGCGATCCGAGATTCATTTCTCTCCTCGTGCGCTGCGGCTGGGTCAACAGAGGCGATAGGGAATCGACACGAAAGTGGAGGAACGGCAATATAGCGGACTACCTCCGGGTCACTTACGAATCCGACGAGCAACTCGCACGAGCCCTGTCAGCAGCGTTTCCACGTCTGAAGCAATCGGCCATGCTGCTTCGAACGAAGACGGGCATCACACATTATCACTCTCCCCTACGTCCCGCGACCCTCGAATTTGTCGAGCGCCATGCGGCGCGAATCGGTACAGTATTCAGCCAGGTATCCGCGACACGTACTAAGACAGACGCTAATATCAGGCGGGCGGTGAAGGCGCTTGCTGATTTGGGATTCATTCGGACCTTGGGGCGTGAGGTCTCACCTATCAACGGGTTGACTCCAACTCTTGCGTGCCTCGATCCAACCCGGGCATTTCCTATCATGAACGTCAAGACCAAGCAGCTGCTTGGCGTGATCGGCGGAGGGCTCGACGCGGATGGCGCGGTAGGTCTTTCCCATTTGATAGGCCTCAATGGAATCAAGAATGCCTTCGATCTCGACGTATACGCCGCGACTGTGGATTTCAGGAGCTTACCAAAACAGCGGAGCCGCCTATCTCCTTTAGGTGGATTTAGGGATGTTGGCCTGAAATCTGAGATTGATAGCCTGGCTGAGATTGCGGCTTCGCGTAAGCGAATTCGCAAGCTTCACAACGCGTTGACGAACCGTCTTCGCGACTATCTGATGTGGCAGTACGAGCTCGTTGAAAGTGAGTTTGACGCTGTCATCCCAGACTGGAAGCCGGGGCGGACGTTGTTGATCGAGGCGAAAACCAACTCTGAGCGTTCAAGCGGACGCACACAAATCCGTCAAGCCATCGGCCAATTGTTCGACTATCGTCACAAGTTTTTCGGCACAGAGAAGGCGAAAGTTGACTTGGCCATTCTGTTACCAATGGAGCCGTCCGCCGATATCCTAACCCTGTTAGGGTCGCTCGGCATCGAGGTCATGTGGTTTAAGGGCGAGAAACTCAAAGGAACCATCGCGTTGTAATCGCAGAATTGTGAGCCAGGAGATTCCTGCGTATGCCCGAAGGCTTCCTTGCTTACATCGTGCGGAACCACAAGCTCACATTCGAAGATGCCGCCACGGATGCATTGGCGTTTGTGCTTGAGAATTCATCGGGTGCACGCGACTCGCTGCGTAGCTTCCTCAACACCGGGGTGCAATTCCTCCCCGGCGATGCTTCTTAAAGCTGCAGGCGGCCGTTCTGGCATCTCTATTCACCCGCACGTCTGACTTTCTGGATTGCGCTTGTTACCTCTTTAATGCCCACATTAGCCAGAGCGTGTTCGTACATCTTTAGTTGCGCCTGATAGGAAGCCACAAGGTCCGTAGAACCAACGTCGGTCTTGTAGTCGATGATCCGCCAGCGCCCATCGTAGCCGAACAACAGGTCGATGACCCCCGTAAGAATCTCATCGGGACTCTCCGCAAATGCGAACGGCGTTTCAACCGAACAATCCGAATCCTTAGCCTCATTCCAGAAGTCGGCCTTCGACACCTGGAGAACCGTGTTCACGGCTAGATCAAGCACGGGACGCAGCTGAGGCTGTTCAACGGTCAACCACATTCCAAGACGTCGCAAGTCGTCAGAGCTAGGTTGCTTCTGACGCATTGCATGCTCAAGAAGTCCATGAATAAGAGTGCCCCATGCTTGGCCCGCGTCCGCTCGATGGGAGGGTGTGTCGGCTGCTACCATCTTCGACGGGTCGTCAGCAGAGATGACGATGGAATGGGTCATGCGATCAAGAAGTCGCGCCTCGGCCGTAACTGAGGTCACCGCCCAGGAGGGGCGGCTTATGAGTGACTGCGCCGCCGTCTGCCCGCTCGTGGCGGCAATCCGCATTGCACTCCCGCAATCCAAAGGTTCGACCGGGGACACATTGACACATGGCGGAATCGTCAGTTCGGTCGCTCCAACCAGGGACGTGTTGAGAACACCCCATGCGGGAGTTCTTGGTTCTACGATCGACCGGCTGACGACAACCGCCTGGCGAGCGCGAGTCGCAGCGACATACAGCAGTCGATCTTCTTCGGCTTGCAGATAAGGTTGTTCCGCCGCCTCGTGGGCCGGCCAATCCGCGTGTTGCCCAAGCAGCGTTTCAGCGAACGAACCTTCGCTCTTACGGACAATCTTTAACCACCCGAGCGCTTTCAGCTCCGTCCGCTCAATGTGCACATCGACGCGAGGCCTGACACCGCCAGCTGGATCAGAGAGAAAGACGATGTCGGCTTCTAGCCCCTTTGCCTTGTGGAGGTTCATCAGTCTGACAACGTCGGTACGGCCCGGCTCAAGGGGAAGCGATTCGACCTCGTTTGTCGCCTCGCTGTCTGCCTCGAGAGCATCGGCCGCGTCGGCGAGGCTTCCCCCTTTCTCTACCACCTGGCGGACGCGGTCGACCGCGTGAAGGATATCTCCAGCATCGACGCCTCCAGGCGTCGTTGCAGCGAATGAAAGGTACCCAGTGTCTTCTAGGATGCGGTCCAACGCGGCTGCCGCGGGAAGGACTCGCGTCCATCGGTAGTATTGGCGCAAAGCAGCGAGCGCGGAAGGTGTCCGTAAGACCGGCGTTGCTGTTACTTCTTCGTTAAGGTCATCAAAAATGCTGAACCAGCCACCGGCCTGCTTGAACGCGAACAGTTCCTGATCACTCATTCCGAACAGTGGACCGCGAAGGACTGCAATAAGGGCCAAAGCGTCTTCCGGATCGGAGAGCGCTCGCAGCAGAGCCGTCAGCACCTTCACCTCGGTCGACTCGCCAAAGGCACCAGCTCCACTCACCTCGATGGGGATGTTCAGCGACTTCAGTGCATTGGCATATGAAACGATTCGGTCTCGCTTCTTCCTAGTAAGAATCAGGAAGTCTTTGAAATGGCGGCGCCCCGCATCGACTTCCGATCGAATATAGGTTGCGATCTTTTCGGCATCCTGTTGCTGAAGAACTTTGCTGTCGCAAGTGTGGGTAAGGGTGAAAACGCCGCCGGATGGAATGTCGCTCTTGGTCGCATCAAGCGCCGTGAATCGAGGAGCGTAAACTGTCGGCTCAGGTGGAAACCGCGACACAAAGACCTCATTTGCCCAATTGCACAGCTGAGGTACCGAGCGAAAGTTCAGAGTGAGCGGCACGACACGCCCGACTGCTGGATCGCTAAAGCGCCGACGGACGATGTTATAGATGTCGATGTCAGCTCGTCGGAAGCGGTAAATGGACTGTTTAGGGTCACCTACAACGAACAGTGCGCCAAGCCGAAGCGGTAGCGCCCGCCAGTCCGCCGCCCCTATGTCTCTTGAGTTGGACGAAGATGTACCATCCTCTGCAAGCCAGAATAGGATCTCTGCCTGCACCGGGTCGGTGTCCTGAAACTCATCAACCAGGAGATACCGGAATTTGTTCTGCAGTGCCCTCCGCACCGCCTCATTTTCACGGAGCACGCGTGCGGTCAGATTGAGTAGGTCGCCATAGTTCAAGGAGTTGAGGCGGTGGCGTTCAGCCGCGGCGAATCTCCGTGCCCGACTCAGCAATGTCACCGACAGTCGATACACATATTGCCGCCACTCCGTAAGGAACGGTGTCACCACATTCGTGCGGAAGTTCAGATGAAGACCTTGGACTAGATCACGTAGACGCTGCTTCTCTGCCGTTGTATTCGCCCACCGATTTTGAGTAATCTTCGACTCGCAGTCCCACGCATCCAGCAGGGACGCGACAACCGAAGGGAGGTCGAGACGGTGTTGTGAGACGCGAAACTCCCCTTGGAACAGTCGTGCCGCTCGTTGAATCTTGCAGGGCGTGTCCGAATCGATTCGGGAAGGCAGATGTACTTGCAGTTCAGCCCAAAACCTCTCGAGCGCTTCTCTTGCAGGTTTTGGATCAGGACAATCGGCTTCGCCGGGCGGAAAGTCGACATCGTCGTTGGCGCATATCGTCGCAAAGGCTGAATCCAGATCCTTTGGACGAATACCGGCCTCCAGCAGGGCGATCATGTCCGGGTCCCCGCTGCCGCGAGCGTTGGTGATGAAATCTCGCCATACCCGCTGGCGCAGCTCAAGATCCTGAACCTCATCAAGTTCCGTAAAGCCTGGAGAAACGCCGGACTCAACTGGCCGCTCGCGAAGCAGCCGCGCGCAGAATGCGTGAATCGTCCCACCGAAGAACCGCTCGAGGTTCGAGAGGGCCAACTGAACGCGTTCTGCCCGTTGTCCTACGGTGCCGCCAGGAAGTGACACTTCACTCGCTCTTGATAACTCAGCTTCAAGCGCGAGGTGGAAGCGGCCGCGAAGTTCAGAAGCGGCCTTGCGAGTAAACGTGACGGCCGCCATCTGTTCGACCTTGTAAACGCCCGCGGCGACACCAGCGGCCATACGCTCAGCAAGCATCTGCGTCTTACCGGATCCTGCCCCCGCTTCTAGGAGGATGTTCGTCAACAGCTCCGTACGGATTAGCCGGCGGGATTCCTGGTCAATGGCACGCGAGTCAGACATTAGCGGCCAACTTTCGATATGCATTGAGTTTGGAATCGGACTGCTTCTCTTCCGCTTGCCGGTTCGCCTCTCCGCCGCAGGCTGCGATATAGTCGCAGAACCTGCAGTTACCCTCATCCGGCGTCCGGATGAACTGTCCATTGACGATCACGTCCCGCAGGTCTCCAAGTACAGCTGCAATGTCAGCTCTCGCCGGCGCCGAAATCCTCACGCGCTCCTGGCGTCCCTTGTGACTCGAGAAGTAATAGACGCCAGCCACAATTTCTGGGTTCTTGTAGTGGGTCTTGAGCAGTTCTACGGCTGCCAGTCCATACAGCGCGTGCTGGAGACGACGTCCACCATCGAATGACCCTTGCCATTTGTCACGCCAGTAGCCGCCGGTCTTATAGTCGAGCACCTCGAAAGAAGCTGCGCCGAGCTTATCAATTCGATCGATGCGACCAGCGATTCGGAAGGTGATGCCCTTGCCTAGATCGACCTCTACTGCTTCCGCTCGAGCCAGAGGCTCATTGTCGTCACCTAATGGACGCCCGAATGACACCTCAAAGCCGATTGGCGTCGACGTCGAGTCGGTAGCTTCTGCGTCCAGAAATAACTGCAGATCCGTTAGGAGATCTTGGGATTCGCGCTCGAGGATCTCTGCCGTCGCGGCGGGCATCTCCTCGTTGAGTGCTTTAAGGCGTTCCTGCGCAAGTGCAGTTAGCCAAGCGCCGTCAGCCTTGGTCACACGGCGGTTCTCGTTACGAGCGCGCCGCAATAGCGCGGCGTACAACTCGTGCAGCTCCGAGCCACGCGTCAGTGGATCCAGCCAGATGTCCTTGTCCCGCTCAGCTTCGTCGACGGGCCGCACCCCCAATCCGCGTTTAAGGAAAAACCGAAACGGACACTCAGCGGCCTTCTCCAGCTCCGTCACCGAAAAGGCTGTCTCGGGTGCGCAAGGATCGAGCACTGGTCCGGCACTGGGCACATACCCATCGAATTCAGTGAACTCGGCAGAGTCGCGTCTCTCCTCCGCCGTGCGCCCTAGCGAAACACCTTGGAATGCTGAACTCAAAACCTCGATTCCTTCTTCCCCTGTACCGACGACGCTGCCCAGCCACCACCCACCCGGGGAGAGCGCGGTCTTACGGTCTTCAGGCACGGCAGACCTCGGCTCGCCCAGCTCCGCCTTCATCTCGTGATAGGAGAGCTTGGCGTCGCCTCGCTTCAGCCGAAACGCTTGCAACATGAGCCAGGAGGCGTAGGTCTCGCGGAACTCCCTGGTGTCGCGACACGAGTAGCTGAACGTGACTGACGCAACTGATGCGGCGAGCCGCATCAGAACGGCATAGACTGCTTCATCGATTTTGTCCGTCGACAAACGCAGGTCAATCGAAATTCCCTCGCGTTCGGTGTCCAGCAGTACCGCGTCTTCCGTTGATGAAGAGAACACACGCCCTTCCTCGAGACCGACGACGAATAGGTGCTTCCGTCCGGCATAGCCGGATTGGGAAAGGCTGCACGCATATAGATGCCCTGGACGAGGGCGCTCTGCCGTAACGTAAAGTGACTGAACTCGTTCGCGGATGAATCGTAGCGACTCCGCCAAAGTGCACGAAAACGCGTCGAGGGCGCGTAGATCCCCCACATATTCTTGCAAAGCAGCAGCCGCGCGATAGTCGAGAGCATTGCTACGTGTTGTTGTGTGGTCAAGGAAATCGATAACGCCGCTCACTACGGTCTGCAACGGAACCTTGCCATCGGGCCCCGGCTCTGGCAGGGATGCCAACAACTCGATGATCCAGGAGCGAACCCGAGCCGTTCGATCTGCTTTTACCCGTGTGTCTGCGCGATCCTCGGCCGACGCATCCTGATCCGCCGCACGGGATTCGTAACCCTTGTGAAGCCGTCCAAGCGCAAGACCATACGTCGCACGCCCCCAACCGGCTTCCGCACGCCCTAACAGACGAGCGGCATGTCCCGCAGTGAAGCCTTTGTCCGCGTCCCCAAATCCTAAGTCGCCCGATTGAAGGAGACGACGCAAATAGCCGGCAGAAAAGTCGGTTTCGATCCAATCGCAAAGTCCGATCAGCGCTCGACCAGGACGCGTTAGGGCTGCAGGTATGCCCGGCCCCAGCGTCACCGGCCAATTGTGGCGCAGTGCCTTCTCCCAGATCAACGCGACATGAGCGTCCGACGCGCAGGCGATTTCGACCTGATCCAGAGGCGCGCCAGTGGCGAGAATGCGGCGGAAAACCTCCTCGATTTCGGCTTCATGACCGCCGGCGTGGAATAGTGAGATCTTCAACTCTGGTGGAGTCTGCACCGGCACAGCTTCCGGACTCATCAAGAACGCCAGTTCGCTCGTCTTGGCGTCCGCTATGACGCGCTCCGTTCGCCGCGACATTAACCGCCGAGGGGCACGGACACCGGAAAGCTCGAAGGCATAGGGATGGAAGCGTTCGCCACGCACTGAATCAATAAGCAAACGCTGAAGCGGACTCCAGTTGGTATCCGGGAGTTCCGTCCAGCAATCCTGAGATTGAATAGGACACCAGTCCGGGTGCTTTGTCGCCTCTACGTAAACAGCGGCCATGTCGCCACGCTTATGTTGGTCGAGGAAGTGTTCGTACGCCGAGAGTAGCGCAACTAGCTCGGCGTGCTTGGCCGGCGAGGCGAACACTTCCGGCTTCAAGTCCACAGGACGCACCCCAGCCATGCGCAATTCGCGCAACGTTGTCCACAAGGCCTGCGCCATTGTCGGGTGATCGGCGAGCGGTCGAAAATAACCACCCTCCAGCGGAAGATCGAGCAGGAGGCGCATCATCAGCGCGGGACCGAGGCCCTCCTCAGACGGATCGATCCCGCGTTCTACGAGGAACGGGGCGCCCATCCGTAGCGCTATGTCGAGCGGCGTAACGAAACGCAGATTGAGCCAGTTCGCGCCTTCGAGAGCGATCCTTTCACCTAGAGTGCGACCGATCGCGTGGGTCGGGACAAAGACCCACTTCGCGCGCGTAGGATTCGCGACGCTGATACGCTTCAACTGTTCAACGAAGGGATCCACTTCTGCCTCACAGGCCAACTCGCAACGAACCCGGTTTCGACGGTGCTATCAAGTCGGCTCGTCAAGGCTGGACCAGGTGGTGAGATGATCCAGAATTTGCAATTTTGAATGCGATAGCTGCGGAGTAACTGGCCATCTCACGATGGGAGGTATGATAGCAGATCGATTGGATGTTGTTTGCTCACCGTACTCTAGCGGTTCCCAGTGTGAATAACCAATCGCGCACTCCCTGGTGTTGAGGCATACGCAATGCGCTCAGACCCCGAGAAACGGCGCAAGAGCATGACCGGCCATCGATCCGGATGCTGATTCTCACGTCCCGCCCTATGAGAAAAGAGCACCGGCCGGATCACTGACAGGGAGCTGTATTGCGTCACCGATGAATTCTAGCTCCCGCACCAAAACAGGCGTTAGCGTAAACGTTGAACCATTCCAGGCGACAGCACTGTCCGGAATGCAATCGCAGGAAGAGCCGATAAAGGGATAAAGCAACATCAGGTGTGGAGGAGATACAGGCTGCCACGAACGCTGGACGAGTTCGGCATAGACGGTTAGCTGCCGCACGTCGTCAGGACTGAGGACACTGCCCGCCAAGAGCGATGCATCGTCCACAACCTTGTCTTCGGCTCCCAAGTCGCAAAAGCGCAATGCCCGCTGCTGGCCTTTTGTCAGGTGCTTATACTTTGCATCACCGATCCAGAAGACCTGCCCGGTGCACCAGGAATAGTCTGCAATCTGATCTATCCCCCCTTTGTTTATTTCGAAAAGCCTGCCAACCTTGTGCTGTTTCTCCACAGCCACCTTGAAATGCGCTTCCAATACCGCGTGCACGTAGTCCTCAAACACACGATTCATGTCCAGGAGAAAAACAAATGTATTGGCACTACCAACTCCTAGGTTGTGGCCAATCCCCGCGAGCAAACGTCGGGCAAGATCGAAAGCCACCCTGAATCGCTCCACGGACCTATCAAATCGCAGATTCCACACCTCTCGTAACGCGGTAGATGGGGAAACATCAGTGACTTCGCTGAGAATGGCTTCACAATCCAAAAGGAGTCGTGCTGCTTCCGAGTATTCCACACGCTGAGACAGGAATCGACAGGCGCACTTGAAGAGGCGATTGATTGGCGTATCGAGAGTGAATTCATCCCAAACGCAACTTATGCAATCAAGGCGGTTCCAGTTTCTACTCACCTGTTCGGCCAGGTTGATCCGCCCACGTACAGCCCCAATACTGTCCGCGATGGTTACATATTTATGTGCAACGCCGCGCTCCAATTCAGGCAGTAGGTTCTTCCCGAGCAGGTACGCAAACAGATCGAAGAATGAGGTTGGAGCCTCTTCGAGATGAGCAGTTGCTGTCTCCGCTAGATCACTATGGTCTGCCATTTCCAGCATCCACAGGAGGCTGCGCATCACTGAGCCGCGCGTCTCACCAGACGACAATGGTTTTCCTGGGCTTGCATCAATCAGAGCGGCATCGAGTTTTGGGTAGATTTCAATCGATACCTCGCCCACTTCGATGATGCCGACGTACTGTCGAGCACTGAGATCCCGGCCATTCGGCGCCGAAAATCCAAGTGGTGAGACAGGCAAGCGATTGAGGGTCCGCCATGCTTCTGAGGCTTCATCAATGTCGCGGCACACTTCAGCGCTCAATCCGTGCTCTACGTGCGACCATTCACACAGACGTATTTCCATAAGCAGAGAGGCTTCCTAGCTGGCAGAACCTATTCCGTAGTTGAGGGAGAGAGCTCCTAGGCAATCCATGTCGCCTGCACCACTGTCAAAGAACCAATGCCACTTCGTTCGAGCTTTTTGGTCATCAGGACCATTCAGTTGAAATATGAACCGCGCTTGTGCCCCAGTCTCCCCGAGCACGTACCGTAGTCCCTCCCAGTCGTTGTAAAAGTACTCCTGCAAGAGGGGAATAATCTGCCTTCGGAACTGCCGGTTGAAGCTCTCGGCATCCACCACGCGAATAAAATAAGCGTGGCCAATCTGATGGTCACGATCCTTGCGCAGCGTGATCCGGCGATTGAGCTCCGTAAGCGCAGATCGCATTTGATCGGTCAAACCCTTGCACAGTTCCATTCTCACTTGCAGTTCTTCGAATTCAAATCGTCGCCGAAGAGCTACATCTACAAGGGCGATGCTTTTATCTGCAGTGTTCATTGTTCCCACAACATACAGATTGGCAGGGACGGCAAACTTCTCTCCAGAATATGGCAGGGTTACGACCAGGCTATTCTGCTCATCACCAAACCCTAGCCTCTTGTCCGTCTCAATAAGAGTTATGAGCTCGCCAAGTATCTTGCTGATGTTTCCCCGATTGATCTCGTCGATGATCAAAACGTAGCGGTTACAAACGGATGTATCTCGTAACTCGTACCCGCTCTTGTTCCCTTCGGCAAGAAATCGCTGCACAATTTCTGCCTTCTCTTCCTTCGTATGGATTTTCTTCTGCTCTGGTTGCGAGTTGCTAACGAGTTGTTTTTTCTCGATGCGACGTAATTCATTGAAGACCGCAGCGACTAACTGAGAATGGCATCCTCGTCCAACCACTTCCATTACGTCGGCAACAACGATCGAATCGCGGTCGCGCTTCGCGTCAAATACTTGCTCTAGGAGTTTTCTGGCACAACGGAAGTCCTTGCCTGTCAGGACATTTATTCCTTCGATGTTTCCTCTCTCCGTGAGTACAAACTGGAAAGAGGTCTTTGGTGATAACCCGGGATACTTGGCTTCGGGATCAGAGTCGATTTTAGAAATCAGTGCTGTCCACAGAGCATCAAACGGCGCAAGCCCCTTCGCGCCCTCAGCGCGCTCAAGGCAATCAAACAAGGCATTGAACGCGAGGCGCTTAAACGCACCAGGACGGCATTCGTAACGAGGGGTAGGGTTTTCTTCGTCCGCATCCAGAACAGGGCGGATTCCCTCGACGAAGTCCTCATAGGAATACGATTGATGAAACGTGATGAATTCGACCCTGCCTTCCAAGAGCAGCTCGTCGAACCTTTGTTTCTGCGTAGCATGATTACCTACACAGCCGGGGTCGGCAATCCTGACAGCCTCCTCGATCGTTGAATACGTCTTTCCAGTGCCCGGCGGTCCGTACAAAATCCGATTCAGTGCACCTACATCTGTTAGCGGTTGCACGCTGCCACCTCCTGGGCTTTCAGTTGGGAAAATAGCGTCAATTGCCGCCTGAACTTTGATCGGTACCAGGGTAGGAAACCAATTCACCCCCTTCGGGCCCTTTCCCTTAAACAACTCTCCCTCCACCTTTTTGAGATGAAGGAGGCCATCTTCGGATTTGTCTTCTACTACTCCTAGGTAGTGAATTGTCAGGTCATTTTTTCCGCCATGCGATTTGAACGCAAAGTGATCGCCAACCTTTACCTTTTCATAGCTGGCCCAGGTCTGCTTTGCGCCCTTATGCGTTTCGATGTCCTTCTTATCCCAACCGATCTTCCAGATATTTCCATTGATGAATTCTCCTAATTTGTTGGTCTCGCCCCAAGAGCAGCCGCCGGCCCAGTACTGCTTATCTTTCGAATAGTTGCCTGGGCAAACTACCCAGATGAAGCTCTGAACGTCAATCCAGTCGGCGGGCTGCTGTGGCTGCAGGGCATTCCAGAATGCTCGGCCGAACCTCATTACTTCGTCGAATGTCTCTGCAGTCGGTGAGCCCTGTGGTAGCGGATAACCCATTTGCTTTGCTAATCGTCGCCACGGTTCTATCTTTACGGGGAAATAATCCGTCGGTCGCATTACCCATAGCACACTCGTGAGCGTATCCCAGGAGGGGGAGAGGCCCAGATCCAAAGTGCTCTGAATGAGCGGCTGGATTGTAGATGGGCCTCCATAAGGTGTTTCTGCAACATCGAGGAATGCTTTGAGGATGATAGCGGACGGATGATCCTTGTCTCCAATACTGGAAGTCCAGTTGAAATGAGACACCAAGGCACCCTGAATACGCTTCTTCACCTCGTTAAGCGCTTTAGTGCCTTGTCCCGCTTCCACCCATTGCCTCAGTTGAACATCACCAACTTCCTCCTGGTAGCGCCTCACAAAGTCTCGCTTGTAGGCTACTTCCTCCTTAACAAACTCATGCCCCGGTGACGCAAAATCGATAAAGTCAGGGAATATCTCTCGGAAGCGAGACCAGAGACTTGCAAGCACATCCGGTGCGATCATGGACTGTTGTAGTTTAGTTGCCTCCTCGAAAGCTGTGCGAGAGATTTCAGGATAGTTCGTGCCGAGCGTTGATTTGACAGCCGCCACTGCCTTCAAATACGTAGCGAGGTCTTGGACGGCATAGTCTATTCCTTGCTTTGCGAAAAGCGCGCAGTTATTAGCGTCCAGGGCAATGTAGCTCTCTGGATTAAGCCAGAACATGCCGATCGTCAGCTTAGCAATCCCAACGCCGCGAATACTAAGACATCTCTTGAATAGTTCCGATCCAACGTGTTCCGGTGTCGTGTTCACAATTGCGGTTGCAAGTTCCCAAAGACTCGAAATATCATCTGGTTTGCGTTTCGCTTTGTAGGGGAAAAACCACGCATTTTGAGCAGGCACAAGTGGGACGCCTTCGAAATCGGTGGGCACATTTGCTTCCAACTTTAGATTGGCCTTGAGCGCGGTCAACATTGTGAAGCGGTTCTCGTCTTTGAGTTTGCGATTGAAGGAGCTGAAGAAGGTGAAAGGGTCTATCTCCGCAAGTGGAGTCTTCTGACCATTGACGTCAATGTCGAGCATCGAGCCGCCGACCGGAAGACCTTGCGCCTCGAACCCCTTGAGCAGTTCGATCAGCTCATTCTGCTTCTCGCGGTAAGACAATAGCTTCTTGGCTAACTCAACATAGATGGGAATCCAAGAGAACATCGCGCGCTTCCTCTTTCTCTGTTTTCTTGCATTGAATCGATGGGTTGGCGTTCAGCCACCCCGCGAGTTGTGCCCGGAATGCCGAAGCCACTCCTCAGAGCAGTCCGGCTTGCAGCCCAGATACTTGTGCAACTCAAACATTCGTTCCTGAACGTCAGGGTCATTCTCGTCCATCGGCTCCGGATCGGCAACATGTCTTGAGTATCGGGCATGTTTGTTACGGGAGCGCTCGCCGGGGCATACTACGGAATCAGCGCGATTTCGGGGAGATGGATGAAGCACCTGAAGGACCTGGATCGAATCCGCGCGACTTCAGTCAGTCTGGCGGGCAACAATCATTGAGGAGAGCTCGAACATGGTGAGTCGACGCAAGGGAAAGAGCAGGAAACAAATGTTTGAAGAAGAGCCGGAAGTCCTGAATGAAGATGACCCGGCAGTAAAGCTGGAGCTGTTTGAAACGCCTGAAGTTTACGGGGCTACCTCGAAGGATCTTGGTGATCCAGAAGACGCGAAAGAATACGAAGAATGGCTTAAGAAAAAACAAGTGAGCATCTGAAGAGGTTGGCTTCAGTGCGAAGTCCAAGGTCTATTGGGCTCCGGAATCTCTTCATGGACTCCAAACCTCCGCATGATGCCCCAAATATCATGGAGCGCATGCACATAGCCATGCGCCATCTTCTTCTGAGCTGCGAACCGACTCGCCTCATTCTTGAAATTCGACCACGTTTGCTCCATAGCTAACTCGGACAGAATGGATGCCCACGCGACTTTCGCCACGATGACTCTGAACTCGTAGTCTGTCCCCGCTGAAACGAGAATCTCAGCCTTGCCCAGTTCCGTGCCCGGAAACCGTTCCTTCAGATTCACCAGATGCTGACGTGATCTGGCTCGTAACATAACAGTATTTTCGTCTATCTTCCCATCCTGAGTACTTGCGCAAGCCACTGAAACAAACCCGTACTTCGTGAATATCCACATATATTGTCCTTACCCTTCTGCACTTGAATGCCCCAATGCGGCGACGCTGGCGCGGCGGGTGTCAACGCGCCTCATCGACCGATATCTTGCTAAGTTCGGTGACGACCCGCTGCAGCTCTTCAACAACCCGATTCGCTGCATGCGATTTGTACACCTTTAAGAGTTCGTTGAAATACCAGATCTGATCTTCCCGGCCACGCTTGAATCGGTCCCAAACCTGTGCTCCGATCTCCTGATAGTCTTCAAGGATTGCTCTTGCGTTGTAGAGCTTGTCGGCAGCCGAGATGAGGCGGACGTCGGCCGATTCTTTGCGAAGCCTTCGGATATAACCTTTCTTGCGCTCCGGCCAGGATTCCTTGCGGTGGGGGTCCGCAGTAAGGCTGTCCGACAGTCCATCGACCATGCGGGCCACATTAGAACCGAAATTGTGCTCGATGTCCTTGAGCCGCAGCTCTCCCCCCTGATCTTCGGCAACGTCATGAAGAAGGGCGGCGAGCACCATGTCTTCGGTGACAGGGAACCCGGCGTGCCCAGCCTCCCCCATGACCAGGGACGCAACCCCGAGAAGATGCGCCATGTACGGAACATCGGTCCCCTTGCGCCGTTCGATGTGGAGGATACGCGCATAGTCTATTGCGCTGGTAAACCTGCTCGTCAGGTGGAGCTGTCCGATCCCATTGTTGTTTGTACTCTTAGTTTTTTCTTTCATAGCGCCTCGATGTGCGTGTCTCTCCTATTTAGTTGACCGGAACAGCTATAGCGATCCAGCCTACGCCCAAGATGCTGTGACGTGGTTGTGGCGAAGATCGAGACCGATTGCTCCCTGCCGCAGCAGATCCGTACCGATGATCCACTCGATACCGGTTGTTCCGGCCACCAAGGACGCAAGCGATTCTGGCAGTAGGCCACAATTGGCGGTGAAGCGATGCCCGGCGATCTCGATGGTTACCTCATATACGTCAGTTTCAAATGGTCCGTTCATCGGGTGGAAATCCTGCACATGGTTCACGGGGATCAAACTCCCGACCGCGCTTCTGGGCATGTAGCAAAGCTTGGACCCGGTGTCGAACAGCGCTTTCGTCTTGCCGTCCGTCGTGCGGAACTTGAGCACAGGTGTTCCCATCAACTGCTCCACCGGAAGATCGTCGCCCGGCAGGCTGCTTCCTTGAGGGGAGAACGTTATTGTGCTGCGCCACCAGTCCAGCATAACCACGAACTTGGAGAGCACGTCGCTTCCCAGCAGGCCGTCGATCTGCGTGTTCATCCACTGCGACAGTTTGTCGGTGGTGATTCCCATTTGACCCTGAAGGCTGAAAAACTGCCCGGCGATTTCAACCCGGCCACCATCGCCGATGCTGAACGGCGACCCGGTATCCAGCAAAACTCTCTTGCCGTCGATCAGCGCAACGGGGTAGTTGTCAAAGAGATCGAGTCTGTATGTTGTCTCGCGGAGTTGCTGGCGGTAATGTCCGCTTGCCCCCTGCTGGACTTTTCTCTGTAGGTGTATTGGCGCATTACTATCGTCAAAGCCAGGCATAGACTCCCCTTTTGATCGCAGCCTGGAGCTCATGCCGGTGGCCGAATACCGAGCCTCTTTGCTGAACAACACGTCATTTTGCGATGCCGCTAAGCCTTCCAGGTTGTCTACGATCTCGCTAAGCCACGGACTGTGCGCAGCCATTTTCCGCACCTTCGCCAGGAGTTGATTCACCTGATCCCAGTCTCTTCGCTTCGCGGCCTTACCCGCGAGTTCCTGAAGCTTTGCAGCCTCCGCCTCCGTCACGCGGCTGATGACGTCCTGGTCCTCGGGAATTGCGAGGAACTTCGCTTCTTTGAGGACGGGCAACGTCAGCCAGCATTCGGGCATACGGCATTCGGTTCCGTCGAGATCGAGATACGCCACAGATGCCTGCAGCAGGGCCAACGTCTCGCCTACACTAGACAAACTTGCAGCGGCGACCTGCAACCGCAAGGCAGCCCAGGCCTCGCCGTCATACACGAGGTCCGGCAGGCGCCAGGATCCATCATTTGCAGCCTCGTACAGGTTGAGCATTTCGCAGCTTATTCCTGGTAGGGGGGTCAAAAGCAGGCGGACGTTGCGTGCGCAAAGCGACGACAGCAGCGAAAACTCCTCGTGAAAGCGTTCCAGAAGGGACTCCGCACTCTCGCTATAGTAAGCGTTGCCCCGGCCTGAGCGCGATATGGCCACCATGAGTTCCTCGTTGAAGGAATTCCCCAGACCATAGGTCGAAGTGGTGACCCCGGTCTCAGCCAGTTGCGAACACTGCAGAGCGATCTCATCGACATTGGTCACGCCCTCATTGGCCTGGCCGTCGGAGAGCAGGAGCACGCGGCTCGTAGAATTCGGTGCCAGATGCTTGGCTGCTTCCTCTGCGCCTTTCAGCCACCCGCCGTGCAAATTTGTGGACCCGCCGGCATTGATCTGTGCAATGGCCGCCTTGAAGTGCGTTTTACTCTCTACATGCCGGCTCTCGGCGACCACATTCACGGAGTCGTCATAGGTCACCACGGATGCGCGGTCAGTTGCCTTCAGGCTGTCGACCATGAAGGCGGCGGCACGCTTGGCCTCATGCAGAGGTCTACCCCCCATGGAACCGGACCGGTCGATAACGATGGCAAGATTCAGGCGCGGGCGCTCCGGAAGCCCGCTCTTGGGTGCATCTGGCGCCTGCACCCGGATCAGCACATCAATGGTGTTGTCGCGCTCCGCCAGTAATGCTGGCCGCGCTGCCGCTAAGTTGAGATCAAAGCCGTTCGCCATAAAACTTACACTCCCTTCATCGAGCCGACTCGTCATGCAGACGGCTTTTCAGTGCCTCTCCGAGGCGTTCAACTTCTTCAGGCGTCAGCGACTTCAACCGCTGAGCGTCCATCACCACCTCGCACCAGGGTTCGAGCTGGACATGCAGTTTGCTGCTGGTGCCGCTTGCTTGTTGCATCGCTAGGCTTGCAGCGGATGGCGATGCCCGCACAGTCTTACTGAATAGCGGCATTCCCAAAGTCTTGGCCTGAGGGTGCTCTGCGGCCTTGAAGTGTTCAATCAACAACTGGGCCGGGTTTAACTGCGGAGTCTGATGGCTCTGGCCGGCGACCAAGCCTTGCGTTCTGCTTTGTGCCGCTCCAGTGGCCTTCCGGTACTCCGCTTCAATGAGCGACCGTACTGGTGCGAGCATGCCATTCAGCAGATCTTCCGTGCTGGTCTTGCTGGCCTTGATCGCTGGTAACGACCATTTTTGTCCACGCAGAAGCAGCCGTACGGCGAGAAGTTGAGCAAGGTGATCGAGACCAAATCGTGACTCCCGTCCTACGCGCTCCGGTCGGGGGATGAACTCCCGGACGACGTAATCCCGGATCAGCCGGACGTTGAGTTCCTTATTGCTCCCTCCTTCGGGATGTGCAAACCGCTCCGGATCGGACGAAATGATCTTCTCCGCTGTCGCGATCAGCTCTTCAACCGTCCAGCCCGCCCCCCCAATGACCCCGTGCTCTGCTCGCGTAACCATACAAGTTATATTGTCACATTTACAATTATTATTGTCAATATAGGGCGCCAACTATTTATCTGGACGGATGCCCCAACCTCATAGCAATCATAAAATGGCACCTTCATGCAGTGCCCGCGACCCTCCTCACTCCGAGGCATTCCATCGGTTCAATGAAACCCGCGTTTCTGCGGGGTGCTGAGGATCGTTTAGCCATGCACTTTCGACTACGCTACAGCAAGAGTCTCCAATTGGGGCTTCTATGCTGTCGTAATATTCGTGAATCATGGCAACCGTGGACGAACTCGAGCACGACGATGAGGAACTAGCCGACTACGAGGTTGGTTTTCAGGATCGGCTGGACTGTGCTGCCTATGAGGGCCGCACGGACGAAGAACTGTTTGAGACTAAGCGGACGACCGTCGCTCAGATGTGGACGCGGCTCGAAGAAGTGTGGCGCTCCAACCGGAAGCTAGGCCCGGGATGGTCTCGGGGTTGGAAAGCTGCGCATGAGGCCCAAAATGTAGTTGGTAAAATCTAGTTTCGCCGCCGTTGGTCAATTTCTACCTGCATTGTCTTCTGAAGCTTCATGCCCATGGCGCTCACGATGATGTGCAGTGATTTAGCTACTCGCCCACCAGTGAGGCCCAATCTACCAGTATCGCGTCGATCGACTGTGACCACAA
>Ga0224555_1002205_pt1 | contig 23702 bp, 33 predicted proteins | sample 714S23034metaG_FD_180687 | JGI IMG/M metagenome (GOLD analysis project Ga0224555, IMG submission 180687) | Peat soil microbial communities from Stordalen Mire, Sweden - 717 S2 30-34 | ecosystem: Environmental > Terrestrial > Soil > Wetlands > Peat | place: Sweden: Norrbotten County, Stordalen...
CAGATCCCGCCATTGCCGCTATGTAGCCGTTAAGCGGAGAGCACCCGAGCAGGAATCCGTTGGTTAGATAGTAGTCACTTCCCACGCCAGCGAACATAGTCAGCCCGGCGCTTCCGCCAGAGCAGTCACCCGTATGTGGGTTCACCCACAGTGCGATGGTCCCCGTCGTAACATTGTAGGCAGACGAAGCGGGGAAAGACGTCGCCGAATAATCATAAGCGTAACCGCCCACCACGCCACCACTCGACGACCCGTAGTCACAAGACGAGGTGCCATCATTCGCGGCAGAAGTGAAGTCGCGATAGGTGACGTTGCCAGCACACCCTCCCGTCATGCCCGGAAACGGCGACATGAGAATGGTGGAGGAGTCGAACTCCGACCCTACCGCGCCGCCTTGGAATGCGCTGATGGCCGTGTTGCCCCAGAAGGCATAGATGACCGTCGTGCCGATGTGCGAGGTGGTCTTCTTGACGTGTGCCCAGACGACGCCGCCGGTCGATGAGCCGTCGTATGACTCAATGCCCCAATTCAGCACAACAGATCCGCCGGAGTCCGATGTGAATATCAGGTCTGCCGGAACGGTCTGGCCGCTGCGGCTGACGGTATGTTGGATCTGGCCGCCATTACCTGCCAACTTTAGGGACGCGTGGCTCAGATAGACGATGTTGGTGCGATCGGTCAGGTCGGAACTGCCCGTTGTCTGAGCCAGCGTGATCGTCGCTTTGTAGGTATACGCGCCCCACGCCGGAGCGGAGAGGGCAAGGAGGAGAAGAGGAAGAAGGCGTCTCATAGTTACTGCACCAGCACCGCGTCGGACGCCGCCTGATTGGTCTGCGTGGTGGCCGCTTGCGCCTTGTACGTCGCGTAGTTCCCGAGCATCATCTGATGCGCGATGTTCTGCACCGCCTGGAGGAGCACCGCCTTCCCCACCGCCGTCAGGCTGGCATACTTCAAGACTGCGATCTGCACGCCGCTGAGGTGCGCCGCCGCCGCCGTGGCGAAGTAGCCGCGCCCACTGGCAGCCACCGTCAAGGTATTGCCGCTACAGGTCGATGTCGAGACCGCCTCAGCGTCGATCAGCACAGTCACGCCCGCCGCCACATTGGTGCAGTTGGCGACTGTGATGGTGGTATCCCCGGCCCCGATGGCCGCGGTGGCCGTGGCCGCGCCCGCCATCTGCACCTGCGTTGTGGCCCAGGCGTTGAGGTTCGTCACGGCGTCCGCGCTCAATGTGCCGGACAGGCTGAAGCCGCTTTGCGCGACCGCCAGCCCGGCGAACAAGATCAGAGAGAAAAGCAGTTTTTTCATTGGTCACACTCCACTGTCAAATTCACGAAGGTTGCCGTTCCGCCAATCGCCTTGATGTTGACGGCGAACAGATCGTTGGCCGACACGGAAGTCGTCCAGCCGGTCAGGGTGGACGAGTGCACCGAGGTGCCGGTGGTGATGGCCGGGACGGCCGAAGCGGTGATGGTGTTAGAGACGGTCGGCACTGCCGAACCCGTCGCCACCTTCCACACGTCCACGGTCGCGGTGTCGGCCGGCGAGAGGCTGATCGTCCATGCGCTGATGGTGCAGGCGAAGGGGACATTCCCGTAGGCCGTCAGGCCGGTCGTCAGCGCAGACGAAGAGTTGAAACTGTAGCCGAAGGCGCGCGCGTTCGTCGTTTGGACGAGTTGGCCGGAGCCGTTCGAGCCCAGAAAGTTCTTGCTGGTTGGGACTGCTGCCCCGTTCACCTTGCCAACGGTCATAGCCAGACCGCTGTTCGTGACGTCCCCCGTGAAGGTGGGCATCTGTCCCGATGCGAGCGTGGTGCCGGTAGTCATCAGCGCGGAAGATGCTGGGATGCTCGTGCCATTGACCGAGGTGGTAGAGGAGAGCGCGGCGGGCACTTGCGAGGCCGTCAAGCCGGTCGCATTCGAGACATTGAGGGTCGTCGGCGTGCCGAGGGACGCGCCGCTGGGAATCGTCACAGTCCCCGTGAAGGTCGGAGAGGCGAGCGGAGCTGCCCCGAGAGTGTTGTACGAGAGCGTGATTGCCGCCGATCCATTGAACGTCGAACCCGAGGCCGCGCCCGCGCCGCCGTTGTTGAGGGTGAGGGCATTCAACACGCTGCCCGACGATCCGGTCGTGTTCTGGTTGAGCGTCGGGATCGCCGCCGCCGCGATAGTGCCGCCCGCGCCCGTCTCGACAATCGAGTTCGCGCCGTTCGATTGCGTGACTGGCAGGCCCAACGTCAGCGCCGGGTACGTGCCCCACAGAGGCACATAGCCCGATGTCGCGGAGCCAGGGCCCGTGATCGTGCCGCCTCCACCCGTTGCCGCCGTGCAGCCCGTTACGTTGCCATTCGCAGTGATCCCCAGCGGATAGTTGCCGGCCGCACAGGTGGTCGGCGTGGATGCCAACGCCGTCGCCGTCGACGCATTACCCGTGATGCTGCCCGCGGGGAGTACGTAATCGGTCCCCGCCGTCGCCGCGACAAGTTGGCCGCTACTGTTGGTCTTGGTGATAGACCCTGCCGCCGGCAAGACCGCCCCGCCAATTTGCGAAACACTTGGATTAGGATAGGTGCCACCAAGATCGCCGCCCGCCGTTCCATTCGGCGGTAGGGTCGTAGGGATCGCCGCCCATGCCGCATTGCCGCTCCCGTCCGTCGTCAGTGCATACCCATTGGTTCCTGGCGTGTTGGGAAGTGTGAGTGTCCACGTCCCCGCAGCGGCCTGTGCCGTGACTGTCACCGCCCCCGAAGTGGCGCCGCCGAGTTGTACAGATCCGCTCCCCGCTCCGCCGCTCTTGAACCCGGCTGGATTGTTGAGAATGTTCGACCCATCCACATAGGCCGCCGACACGCTCGCGTCCGCCCCGCCGTTGCCGACCAGTACGTAAGTGTTCGTCAGCGCCCCTGCTGAATGCGTGACTGTCCCGCTGTTGGCCGCCGTACAGCCCGTAGCGTTGCCATTCGCCAGGATGCCCAGTGGATAGTTCCCCGCCGAGCAGGCCGTAGGAAGCGCGGCAAGGGCCGTGGCCGTGCCCGCGTTGCCGGTGATGCTACCCGAAGGGGTGACGTAGTCCGTGCCCGCCACGGCTGCCGTGGGTGCGCCGCTGACCATTTTGACGATGGAGCCGTTCGCGGGCCACGAGAACGCGCCCATGTAGTCCGTGCCGGCGGTGGCCGTGCTGAAGCTCGCCACGCTGCCCGCGACGGTCGTCTTGAGCAGGCCCGTAGTCAGGAGGCCAAGGTTGACGGCGTTGGCGGGTTCATTGCTCGCCTGGCTGACCAGATAGTAGCCGGCTGAGTTGGCCCCGCCGCCGCCAGTGCCGCAGTCAGACCCAGTACCGGTGAGGACACCCGCATTGTTGACGTGAGTGCACTGGACGCCGCCGCCCGTGATCGGCGTTGTTACCGTACCTGTGAACGTCGGGCTGGCCGTGGGTGCGCGGCTGGTGTCGCTGGGGTGCACATGGTCGCCGCGGGCGAAGTTGCCGCTGGACCCGGCTGACGCGCTGCCGTCCATGGCCGGGCTCGAGGAGTAGGCCGCGGGGATCGTCGGCGCGCCGGAGGTGATTTGGCTGTAATCCAACGTAACGCGATCGCTGCCCGCGTTGCCATGCGTCGCGGCATGCAGCGCGGGCGTGAAGCTCGCTGGCACTCCCGACAGCGAAGCCCACGGCCAGCTCCCGAGTGACAACAGATCCGAGATGGAAGGGTTCGTGAAGCTGGCAATTTGGCCGGCCACGACAATCTTCAACAGCCCCGTGGAGAGCAGTCCCAGATTCACGGCATTGGCGGGCGCGTTGGCGGCACCGGCGACAACGAACAACCCGAGTGGGTTGGCACCACTGCCGCCCACGACGTATGGGACATACGCTCCCGCTCCGGACACTTGCGGCGTGCAATTCGTCGTGACGGTCGCGGAGCATGGGGGCCGAACTGACGCAGGTCTGGTGCCTTGCGCCAGACAGCCCAGCGCCGTTAAGAGAAACAAAATTGCTGTTCGCATAATAAGACTACCTTGTCTGGATCGAGACTCCTCAAAGACGAAAGGGGCAGGGGCAATCGCCCTCCGCCCCTCAAGCCAGTAAACCGGCCCTTGCCCTACCGAACTTCCTTCCGAACCTTCTTCCGGCCCTTCTTGTGACGCGCCATTGAAAGTCCCTCCTTTCTGCGCCCTGTCACTTCATGACAAGGACGCATAGATACGGCGTAACGGTAGTAGCCGCTTGAACAAAGAAGTTATTGAGATCGGTTGTCATCCCGCCAGACATGCTCTGCCCGCTCCACGCCGATGCACCCGCAGTAAGTTCTAAACCTACGCCGACAGGTGGTGTAGCCGTGACGTTAAGAGTCTTGTCCCCAACGTAGATGACCGTAGCCCCATTGCCCACTTCCCCAGTCATGAACATGACCGTAGCCGATTGGTCAATGGAGTCAGTGGAGCGATTAGCCGCAAAGTAGGTAGTGGCGAGGGTCCACAAGCTCGTCGCAACGGTAGGCACCGTCAGCGTTGCGGCCCAGTAGTTTAGTGTGTTGACAGGCATGGAGGCCTACTCCATTCTTAACCAATCTGCCAGTATGCAGTCCCATCCCCAATCAAACGAGCATATTGGCCCGCAGTCAGGGTAAGGGAAGCCACACCGTTGACGTTCCCAGAAACCGGAGTAACCGTCGTGGAGGACGTGAGACTTCTGATAGCAACCTCTTGCCCAGCAGGCCAAGTGGTCGCTGCCGGAAGAGTGATTGTAACAGCGCCAGCAAGGATAGCCTTAGCAGACGTGGAAGCTGTGTAAGCCGCTCCAGCCGTGTATAGCTGATACGACCGGGCCAATACGGAGAAGGTCGGGGTGACTCCGCTAGCAATGGTGGTGACGGCCCACAAAAGAGGATCGCCCGCCGCCATCGTTGGGTTCGTGTTGACAACCCAATCTCCGACATTGAAGAAGTCAGCGGTCGAGGGCAGATCCGCTGCCCCCGCCGTGACGAAATAGACCGCCTGTTGGTTGATGTTCCAAACTTTTGCTTGCTGTAAGGCCATGATGTGTTCTCCGTTGAATAAGAACCTAAGTCCTTACTTATGGGTTAAGTGGTAGTTCGTTCCGTCCGAAAGCACCCCAGCGTCAGTCGCCGTAATGGTGACGGTAGCGGTGCCGTTGATGTTGCCGGAAGCGGGAGCGATGGTGAAGGTCACGCCAGCATCGTTAAGCAGCGTAACGAACTCGATACCGACCGGGTAGGCCGAAGGGGCCAGCAGTGTGACTGTCCCGGCTGTGCCGATCTGGAGATACCGATCCGTGGCAGCAACCGTGACAGGAGCGCCAACGGCGCGATACGCACCATTGCCCGTGTTGGGCGTGAGGTTATACCAAGTCCTGTTCACCAGAGCGCCGTAGAGGGTTGCCTGATTTCCCCCGTAGCCCAAAGGCAGGGGATCGGTCAACGTGTCGCCCGAAGCCGCAACCACAGACACAGCGTACTGGGTAGCGGTCGGTGACAAGCCGTTGCGAATCGTGAGCATGAAGCCGTCGCCGATACCGGGGGATGTGCCCGGCGTGCCAATCGGAGTCGGCAAGCCAGGAGGGATAGCAGGCAGCGTGATGGTTGTAGTCGCCGTGGGCACGATGAGCAGAAAGCGCGGAGGTGCCGTTTGGCCTGGGCCAGTGCCCAGAGTAAAGGCAGCAGTCGAAAGAGTCTGAGACTCGATTCCGTAAGATACAGCGTTAAACATATTATTTCTCCTTTTTCCTTCCTGTATCCCTAGAGAAGCACTGGTCCTACGATTTTCCCGCAGCAGCGAGGAGACGGGACAATCAGATTTCCAGCAAAGAGGAACTGACCGGCGATGTCGATGGAGTTTTGTGCTTCCTTGAAGCCGGTGAACCCAAACTGGAACTTCTTGTTCTCGCTGATGTACAGTTCCAAGTAGTTCGTGTTGAGCAGGAGCAGCAGCCCGTTGGTGCCGTCTGAGGGGATGTACTTGTCGATGACGACTTCGGCGGCGTTAAACCGGAACGCCTGGAAGCCCACCTTGCCGACGTCGCTCTGACCGTCGTTGTAGCGCTGTTGGGGCTGGAGGGTGTTCCATATCTTGTTGTAGGCCGTCTGCGTGCCAACAAGCAGGTCTGGGTAGTCGTTGCCGAACCACGCAGCACCGTAGACCGTGTTCACGTCGATCAGCGAGTACGCGCTGTATCCACGGATCGTGTAGGCGTTGGCCCCAGCGACCGCAGCGATAGGCGTAATGCCGCTGGTGAAGCTGTACGCGCCCGACGCGAACAGATCGGTACGGGTGATACCACCAATGGAGAGGAAGCTCTTCGTCTGGTCGGTGGCCGACGAATAAGAGCCGCTGGAATTGCCGTCGTCAACCCAAGCCAGCAAGCCGTCCGTCGACTTGGTGCCTGACAGGGCTCCGGTGAAAGGCGGCGATACGGAACTCTGACCGTCCTGGTACAGACCAGTCGCAATCAGTTTCGCCATCTTCATCGAGGCGTTTGCGAACTTGGACTCCACGATGGAGAACGCTGCCTGCGGGCCACGGTTCAAAACGTCATCTATTCCAAACAGCGTGACATTGACGTAGCTGGTCTTCATGTTGACCGTGAAGGCCGTGTCCGTGGTGACGTAGCTGATGTTGAAGGTGTCGCCCTTCGAGAACCAGTCGCCGTTCAGTTCGCTGTAGATTATCGGCCTTTGGATGAATGTGCCCCCGGAGAAGCGCATACGCCGACGATTGAGCAGTCGTGTGAAGAGCGGCGACTGTTTGAAGATCACATCAGTCGTCCTCTCCACAATATACTGCTCAGTAAATGCAGTGAGGTCGCTTAATTGCAGTGCCATAGACAATCCTTCGTTAGTCCAAATCGGCGGCTATGGCACTACGCTCTACTATTTGAGCTTAGCGGCCAGCCGCGTTCTTGTTGAATTCTCTCGCCGCGTAGGCGGCGATTCCGCCGTCGCCAAGTGGGACTTCGGGAGCCCCGCTTGAATCATCCCGCTTTTCCATCCCGAGCAACTTCTTCTGGAGCGGACCCATTGTAGGGCCTTCCATGTCGGTTGGGCTTCCAGAGCCTTGCGGCCCCATCCCAGCCACTCGCGCCAGCCGCTCGTCTGCCGCTTTCTTCTCTGCGACAAGAGCGTCATCCTTTTCCTTCAGCTTCGCGTCGTAGTCAGCCTTCATCTTGTCGATCCGCTTGGAAGCTACATACTTGTCGTTGTAGAAACCCCTCAAATCGACCGTTCCGGCCTCGTTCGCCGCCTTCAGGAACTCTTCGGGATCGAACATTTCCCCGAATTCCTGTTGATGCTTAGAGTTCAGGTAAGGAACCTCCAGTGCAGCCTTCGCCGTATAGGCGTTCAGGTTCTTAGTCCACTGTTCAAATCCCTTAACCTTCTCGTCAAAAACATCAGTTTTGACTAGCTTGGTGGGGTCGATCCCCGTTTTCTTCAGCCACTCGTTGCCGAAGCGTTCCACGTCTTCAAATGACATATCCCCTCCCAGTGCAATTCGGCTTTCCAGGTCGGCCTTTTCTGTTTCCAGAGTTTCGAGCCGTGTCTGCTTTTCTCGTTCCGCCTTGGTCATCTTAGCTTCGGGGTCCCAGTTTGCGGTGCGCCAATCGCGCCAGCCCTGAAGCTCCTCTAGCTCTGTTCGGTGTTCGTCAAGCTTTCTTGAGTAGTCGTCCTGGCGAAGCCCGAACTCCATGACCTTGGGGTTCTTTTCTGCCAACTGGGTGAAGAGGGTTTTGTCTTCATCGTTCCCAAACGTTTCAAGCAGCGCGTCAAACGCACTGCTCGTTTTCTTAGCCATAGCGCGTCCCTTCCAGCCAGAAGGTTATGCGCCCATTGCTTCAGGGCCTTCCGGCATCGCCATCGCGGTTTGCGCCGGTTCCGACCCAGTGGACATTGGGCTCCCCTGGCCTTGTAAACTCTGCTGTGCTTCTTTCTCGATCATCTTCATCATGCCCGCCGCCCTTGTCACTATTGGCATCAGCGCGGGCTTCTCAATCGACAACACCTTCGCCACGTCCATCATGTCCTTTGAAATGGACTGCATCTTTTGCAGAACAAATTGCATGGACGCCTGAGGACCGGACGCACCGCCAGCCCCCGCACTCTGTTGAGCCGCACCTTCGGCGTATCGCTGGAGTGGGGGAGCCTGCTGCTGGGTCACATCAGGGGAAAGAGGAGGGGTGGCTGTGGTGGCCATAAACGCCTAACCTACTTCGATTGTTTCACCGCACGGTCGCTCATCGGAGTTTTGAACGACGTAAAACCTTTGGTCGGCGTGTGGTCCAAAGGAGCTTCTGAGCCGGAAAGTTGGAACGTCCCGGCCTTTTCTCCCTTATTGAATTGCTGCAACGGAACGGGCGTGCGAGAGATCGGGGCATGGGAGCCAAGCAACTGCTCTTCAGGAGTCCCCGTCTTGCCATCGGGCTCGACATTCAGCGGAAAGTTCTTCTGAAGCGAGGCTTCTGTTCCGATAAGTTGTTTTTCCATATGGTTCTCTCTTATGGCAGGCGCAGAGGGTAGTGTCCAAGCGGTTCTGCCTGTTCTCCACTACCCCCTATCGGCGTTGAGTTACGCGCGCTTGTGCCCGCGCTTCGCCTTGCGGCCCTTTTTACGTGCCATAATGTAGATCCCCCTTTCTCAGTTTTGGCTGGAGTCCCAACCGTTACTAATAAATCGGCTAAGGGGGTTAGACTGGTGCGCCCAGAAGGAGTCGAACCTTCAATCTACTGATTAAGAGTCAGTTGCTTTATCCAATTGAGCCATGGGCGCACACTTCAGACGTTCCCCGTCTTCTGGCCACCCGTCATCTTGGGAGCGGACTGCCCTGACGGCTTAGGCGCTTTGGCCCCAATACCCATCTCATGTTCCTGCTTGAGCATTTCCATAAGCTGTTTCGGGTTGAGTTCCAAAACGCTCCACAGATATTGCAGGGGCAGTAGGCCCTTTGCGGCCATATTGATGGCGGTCTGTTTTTCACGGTCACGGCTAGATCCTAACAGCGATCCCGGCGTAATCATCATCGAGAAGTTCTTCCAGTGATCTTCGCGGGTTACGTGGTCAGGAATGAGATTTGGCCCTTCGTAGTTGAAGTCCTCCAGGCTGATCCCGTCTTTCCCTAAGAGTCGCAACCGCATGGGCAACTCGAAGTATTGGAAAACGTTGGACATAGCCTGTACGCCCACATCACGCAGGAACAATTCCCCGTAACGGGATTCCAATTGAGTTGGGGTGTTCAACATTTCCCGCATCTGTTCGATGGTGTCGCCGCCTGGAACTTGCTTTTTCTTCCCAAGTGCCCCTGGATCGACAATCCCGGCAAGGCGGTCAAACTCCATCGACAGGTATTGGTGGGCCTGCATCACCCACGCGGGGATCTCTGGGGGAGCTATGTACCTCACGTCCGTCTGCGGGTTGCTGTTTGGCAGCATGTAGAGCCTCGCCCCTGGCATGTCGGGGTAGAACTCCCGCCACGTTGCCTGGGGCACAGCACCCGCCTTGGTGACAACCGTAGGATTGAGAGCCCGCCGCACCATATCCAGGATGCCAGCGATGATCTCATTCATCCCCTCGTTAAGAGGTATCAGGTCTCGATACTTTGACAGCCCCCAGAAGGACCACGGGACTGGATTGAGTCGCAGCGTAGCGAAGGGGAACAGCCCATGCCAGAACGGGGCAGGCCCATCGTACATCAGCCTACGGCCCGCAAACACCAGGAGCCGTTTACGTGGATACAGACGCTCTCCGGGGTTGACCCAGTACCACCAGTTGTAAAGGTTAAGCGGCAGATAGGGGTGCCGCATCAAGACCTTATTCTTGGATTCGTTCACCTGCGGGTCATCGACGTAGTACTCTTGCATTTCCAATGATTTGAAAACGCTGGTGCCAATATCCCCCGATCCTATGCGAATCCCAACAGAGCGCCGCATTGCTGGCGATAAGCGCTCCCAAGTGTACTCTGGATATTCTTTAGGCCGCGCGAACTGCGCCGCTCCGCCCGCGCCCTGTTCTACGTCGGACAGTTCTTTTTCAATTCCAGCGCAGCCGTAAGGAAACTTGTTCCTGAAATATGACAGGGCTTTCCACGTCTTGTAGAGAATGGCTGTGGAATTCTGTAAATGGAATCCAGGCTGGATCGGGAATACAGAATCCGGCCCACAGGAAATAGCCTGCATCATCCCTGGAGACGCCGCGCCAATCTTCCAGAACCCTGTCCCGTTCAATTTGGTGATGTCGTTGACGCGGATGAATTCAGCATCCATGTCTCTTGTCAGCCACTCTGAGCGGATGACCTTAGAAACGATGTCTGCATCCCCTTTGTAGGCGTCAATTTTGGTAGAGATGTCTATCGTAGGACGGGTTTGGGTAAGGAGGGAAAGGTCGGTAATGCGAGAATTGTTGAGGCGATTGTCGAAAACCTTTGACTTGTACTTCGCTCTGCGGCGATCCCAATACTCACCGCCTAGCGCCCGCATGTACCTAGCAGCAGCTTCCTTTTCTGGGTTCAGGTCTGCTGTTTTGTAGGCTTCCTCTTTTGCGGATTCGCGCCAATGCTCTAACCCTGACAGGTACTTCTGCCTGTCCTCGCCCTGATTCCCGGTGGCATAATGCGCGTTCTCACCCTCTGAGTCAGAGCCGTAATGTGGGCCAACTGGTAAAAAGTCCATGTTTGTGCGTGTCTGGATACAGACAAACGCTCTCGTTACTTTGAATCGAGGCCCTAGTCCGCAACCTCCACAGACCGCTCAACCACAGTAATGGGAGCCGGTGCCTCTGGCGGTAGGGGCTTCGCTTTCTGCTCTGCAATAAAATCCTCGTTGACACTGGCCCAGCACCCCGGCATTCCTTGGCAGCTTGCCCCCTTAGCCGAATACTCCGCGTGCGGCGGCATGTCGCTCGGCATTGTCAGTCCTTCGGCCTTGCAATACTCCCTCTGCTCTTGGACTGTGCGGATGCGGACGGGCTCAGGGGAGCCATCCACCATACGGCTACTTCTGACCCGATAGGCGACGTGCCCGCCGTCCTCTGTGGGGTTCTGGGTTACGCATCCCGGCTGGTTGTACTTGTCGAGAGTGCCCAACCAGATGGCGTGGGAGATTGAAGGTATAAGCTGCGTCGGATTGCCACACTCCACACAGTTGGGCATCGTAGCGCCAATCTTCGTAAAGTAGGCTTCCCAGACTTGCCCCTGCAAGTAGCATCCTTCGTGAGCGCAGGCGAACTCGTAGATGGGCATTAGCCCGCCACCTCTACAGGGGCCTCAAGCGCCTTCGCCCGATCCACGGCCTTCCGTGCTTCCGTAACAAGTTGCTGGATACCCTTCTCAACCTCCGCGCCGGTTGGGCGATCTTTCCCCGTCAGCCCCTTCAGAATCTCAGGATGCGGGAAATACACCGGAGGCTGATACGCCGGGTCAAGCGAATAGGCCCAATTGTTCTCCATGCCGATGGAGAACATATCGTCGATAAGCTCCTCTGGCGTGCGGCCCATCTCGGCAGCGCGATCTTTAAGCGGCTGTACCCAAGTTGGGTCCAGCGTCAAGAGAAACGTGTGGGAGCCGTCCTGGATATTGCGGCTTGCCCCAACGGCATTCACAACGTCGCTGCCGTTGCTGACTGGCTTTTCGACAGTTTCCTCAATCTTCTTGACCTGATCGGGCGACAGCATGACGCCGCCGTTAGCATAATTCTCAAACCAAAGCCGTGCTCTGGTAGCCAGCCAATCGGTGAAGGGGACATCTTTCAGGGAGTCCTGGAATTGCTTCGCAGTTTCCTCCCGAAGTACGAGCGTCAAGGGAATATGGATAGACGGCTGGACGGGCATGGTTGACCTTTCTACGAAACAATACCGGGGGCCTAAGCCCCCGGCTTGCACTCTTGCAAGAGTTACTGGCTGACGGGCGTGCCGAGCGTAATGGTCACGCCGGTATCGGCACCAGCGACCACATCAATCAGGTCGGTGGCAACGATGGCCGCTGCGCCAGTGGCAGCCGGAGTGATCGTCACCGTGAACGTAACGCCGAGTGCGAGCGTCGAGCTAGCCACCAGGAAGCCGGAGGCCACGCTGCCAGCTACAGGAGTCGCGTCGGGCACGACGGCCAAAGAGGCGGGCATGGACGAAATGGCAGTCACCACATCGCCGGGCTGGAGGGTTGTCGGGTTGTTGTCTACGTCGGTGACAGCCACCGCATACGAGACCTTCTGTGCATCTTGAAGTTGGAAATTAGCCATGTGAACTCCTATAGGATTCTATTTCTGTGGTTGCGGTTTCCCGAGAGTGATTTGCAACTTCACTGGCGGTCCTGGTATGTAGAAAACGGCCTTCTCGATGACTGCGAGACTGTCCGTGATCTGAGCCAGCGTAAGAACTTGAGCCTCGCCTTGCTGCTGGACGAGGGATCGCACGGCAGCAATCTGAGCCGAAAGCCCCGACTGCACTACTTTGACCTGTGAGGCCAAATTGGCTTGGTTCGTTAGCACATTTCGCAGTAGGGCGATGATCTGGTGAACCAAGTTTAGAATTGTCATCATACGATTTTCTCAAGGAGACCGTCGCCTTTAGGCGACGGAGGATGTCAAGAGAAGCAGCATGGTCTACCCTCCGTGGATTGGCGCTCCAAACAGTTTCCAGCCAATCATGAAGAACAACACGAACTGTAGCAGGTAAAACCCCGCCCACTTCATTGGGTACGGCTGATTCGGCACGTACTGATTCCAGCAGCCGAAGATCAACCAGAAAAGCATCAAGATCCAAAACGCCAGACTTATTCCCATAGTAGACTTATCCTTTCGTTACGGAGACGGTATCGTCTTTACTGAGTTTGAGCAGGGGCTCGGGTGGCGGTTTGACCGCCATTCGATAGAATCCTTCCTGCATCCCCACTTGCGCGGCAGAGTGCAGGATTACGGAAAAGATAGCCGTCGCGGCTGGGATCTGAATGATGAGCGTGCCGCCCGATGTCCAGCTTCCCGTCATGTTGATCTGAAAACCAACCGAAGTTAGGAATGCGATTACGATGGCCAACGTTCGGTTGATGGTGTCCGTTCTCGCCGTGAGCCAGGGGAACCACGGCGATCCCTTGAGCCACTGTAACAGGTAGACCAGGATGATACTAATGCCCGCTTGGCTGCCGAGTTCAGTTGAGAGCATGACTCCTTCTTTATGCGGACACCGTAGCCAGATCGTCCGTCAATGCGGCGATGTCGAACCCAGCCGGGCATTGCCCGTTGTCGGCGAGCCAGTCTTGCGAGATGACCACATAAGCCTCGTCGCAATAGGCCTTCATGAATGTGGCGTCGGTTGCCATCAATCCGCCCCACGTAACTGTCTGGTAGAGGTCTAGGTTTGGGTCCAGTGTGGCGTCTGCCTGACCGACGCAGTGCCCGCCCCAACTACCGGGTTCCCAATCTCCGCTCAGGTCGGATGGGATATTACCCCAGAAGTTAGAATTCTGCATGGCGACAGGAAGGTTTACGCCATCGAAGGTCGAACCGAAGAGCCAAAGGGCCGCGTTGATTTCGTCGGGATCGGCTAAGTTGATCTGCGCGAATGCACCAATCTTATGCACAACGCCGCCGATGGTGATGCCCGTGTTGCGCCAGTAGTTCAACGCGGTCAACATATCGCATCCGTTGTCGGTTGATGGATCGCCGGGAACATAGCCGCCGATGGCTGAGTACAGCGAAATCACTTCGGCATCGCTCGGCACCGGCATAGGATGGCCCGCATTGGCGGCGTGCTGCATAACAGTGTGGAACATTTCCGCAGGGACGCAGCATCCTAGCGTGTCGTTAAGCAGCATCCGATACCCACCAACCCGAAGTACTGCTGTGCTATACCGGACGCTCTGCGGCGTGGGCGGCAGCTTCCCTATGGTTAGGTACTTGGTGAGCTTCAGATTGCGATCATCAGGCGGACTCGGGTTCCGACCGAGCTTCCATGTAAATTCTGGCATGTTCACCAACCTTTCCCAATCATCAGCGTGGCGATCACTTGGTAGTTGGAGTTGTTGTTCACGCTGCTTTTGACGAACCGCACCGGGAGCGCGATTACCCAGCCCCGCGGTAGGCGAACGACGGGCATCTCGCCGCCGCTCCAGGTCCAGCCCGTGTTTGCGCCCGCCCAGCTTACCCCGGCGCCAGTGACCGTGTACAGGTCCAGCCACCCGGCTGTGAACAGCTTCTGGGCTAGACCTGGCGCAAAGTTAGTGGCGACGTTGCCCGGCTTGGTCGAGGCCGGGATCACGTCCAGGCTGGAGAAGAACCAAGAGTTCCCGGCGACGACATGCGCGTAGACCGCCGTTCCCGCCAGTGCAGAGGCTGAGGTATGGTTGTACGACACCCCCGCCGCAGCGAAGTTGTCTTGAGGAAGGGCTAGCGGGGCTAGCCCCAACGCAAGCAACACTAGGAATACCGCGCGCATAGCCTACTTCTTGAGGTTGTCGATGGCGATTTGAAGATTCAGCGCCCTGGTCTTGACGTCGGTAAGGTGGTGCCGCGCTATCTGGTGAGCCCAGCCGGTGGCGGGGAAGGACACCGCAGTCCCGCGATAGGCAGGCTGGAACGCCCCTGCCGTCGCTGGCGGATTGATTTCGTTTAAGAAAGCGTTGATCGCATTTATCACAGGGACGGCATACACTTGGGCCGCAGGAGGCAGAACTTTGAGCGCTTGAAGGGAATTAGCGAAGTACGCGGTGATCTTCAGCGCCTTGATCGCGTTTGTGTCCGAAGACGCTATCTCTGCGGCGGTCTGGGTGTAAGCAGCGGGAACGTCAGCAATCGCACCCTCAAGCGGGCCTGCGATGTCGGCGGGGATCGTGTTGTTTGCGGCCAATGCCGCCACCAGCAACTCCGTAGCCGCTACGCTACCCTCCAGGGTGGTTAGGATCTGGGAACCAGTGCAGCCGGTTTGGGTGAGCATGGCAGCCGCCGCGAGTACGGCCAGAAACGGTTTCAGTTTCATTGGGGGACTCCTATTAGGATTTTTCCGCAAAACTAATTGCAGTTCCCGGCACGATAGGGGCGGTCAGGGCAGGCTCATTGAGCACCGTGGAGACGACCGTCACCACCTGCCCACTCCTGATGACCGACGCCACGACTACGTTGGCGTCCGGGTTGATACCCTCGCCGGAAACCTTCATGCCCGGTTTCAGGTTTGCGTAGAGGGCAGGTTCCGTGCGGAAGCACAGGCGCGATCCCGTAACACCATCGCCGATTGCCGCATAAGATGCACCATCCGTGACATCAACGGGGGTGTTTTGCGGAAGGTCGGCGGCTAAAGGAACGGATAGTGTAATCCCAGTCGGCGTGATGGAAGCAATCGTGGCACCTGCGGAGATAGCGTTCCAGTATTGGCAAAGGACCGATTGGCCGACCGCCAGATTCACAATCCCTGCCGGGAATGCGGCCATGTTGAAAACGGTCGTTCCGGCTGGAATCCAGCCCGGCCAGCCGAGAGTAAGCGCATTGCTTCCCGCCGGGGCATCAACGACCGTCAGCAGTTCCAAGAGGAAAGACGCCGGGACGGGGGTGGTCGCGGCCCATGTGGACCGCGTGATTGTTTTCGTTGCCGGGGCAGGAGCCGGGGGCGGGAGCGGGGTGGCCCCAGGGGCGGGCTGGCCGATAAAACCTTGCATCGGATCTGTTGGTGTGGACATTTTTACTCCTTACTTTCTTACGATTGCATTCCTAGTTGCTTCCTCAGGCCGGACTCGATCTCTCCAGCCGGTCCATGGACTACGTTGACCGTGAGTATCGAGGGCTCCGCCCACTCGGCATTGACTTCAATAGTCACGAACATCACCCTTGTCTTGATATTCCAGGCGGCTGGCCCCGTCTCCGTGACGGTCCTGCCGCTCGCCGTGAGTTGAGCGAGTAGATTATCTACCTGTGCCCGAGTTACCGGAGCGATGTCAAACGACGGGTTGTTCATAGTGCTTCCTAACAGCGAATCCGTCTACACTACCTCGCCGTAGATAACCTGACCATTGTAAACAAACTTAAAACTTTGTCCGAACCCCAAACTAGCAGCGGCCATCTGCACAGTATAGGTATAGGGATCGGTAGCGTGTTGCGGCCCGTAAGTCCCGTCGCTGTTTGGGGCTGGTATGGCATAGGTGTTGGCGGGGCTTGTCCCCCAGATCGTTGGAACACCAATGGGGCCTGGAGTAAATATGATCGGCGTGCCAGTCGTGATGGTCGTGGCTAGCGTTGTGTCAAGCTGGAGAAAGGTTGATTGGATTGCGGTGACATGCGTGTTGCCTGGGATACCATCAGCATTGGCCCAAACGCCAGTATAAAGCCCAGCGGTTGAAGGGAAATACAGGACATAGGTACCGGCAGCGCTACCCGCATCGGTAGTCAACGTCCTCTGGCTTGGCATCTGGCTGTGAATCGCACAGATCCCCTTGCCTTGATATACGATGTCCGTCCCACCAGTGTCCTGGCGGTAATTCAAAGTCGAAGTGTATGTCGTCGCTGTATTGCAGGAGGACACGGGATTTTTCTCCTTCCCTATTCCTTTTAGGGGGTCGGGCTATGCCAGCGCCGTCTTACGCCCCTACGATACTATGAAATCGTATTTTCGTCCACCTAGAAAACTTCCATGTCGTTCGGATTATTCCACTCCTGCGATGGGTCCCAATACTGGTTCGCTTCGTCGATAAGATCATCTTCTCCTTGTTGCGACACCGGCGTGCCACTATTATTGTTCCGCGTAATCTCAAGCCTACGGCTCCCACATACCGCACACCGCATCCCTCCAGACTGGACTACTTTGTGATTGGGGTCCATCTGCGGCTGAAACTCTGTCGGGTCTATGTTCTTATCCTCGACTGTGTTGGCCCACCATTCGTTCTGACAGTTCTGGCACTTTATCACATAGACGGCATCTTCTTTTGCCAACTTCGCCTTCGGCGCGATCATCCCCAGGCTGTCGTTCCAATCTCCTTCGTGGGCGGTATAAAGGGCAATCATCGCCGCCATATTCTCGTCATCAAACTCATCTTGGTCGCCACCAGCGCTGTAGGAATCTTCTTCGTTCTTAACGAAGTTTTTCATTTCTTCCGCCAGATTGCGAGATCGGACAAAGAACAATTCCTGCTGTAGCCACCGCTTGAACGTCTGCCATAACCGGGGACGGGAAGACATATTTGTCCACCATCCTAGTTTGTTCGACATGATGTTCATCGAATCCAGGTGCTTCCAGCGGTATAGATTGGGATACCCCAACTGGTAGCGCAGCGTGCCTAAGCAAATGTCATATCGGTTGCATTCGACAGACATCAGTCCGCTGTTGTAAAGCAAACCAAGATGGTTCAGTTTATAGGCAAACCCAATAGGATCAATCGTGTTTGCCCTCCACGTTGCTACCTGATAATCTCCGCCGCCTGTCGTGCTAAACCGGATAGCGACCCCTACGCTGTAGGCCGACTTGCCGCCCAACCCCTCCGAGAGATCAGCACCTATGCAGTATTCAGCCTCCGGCATGGGCCACTCCCAGATCTTCAGCGGAGTATCGTCGTAAGTGTGATCGAGGTTGCAATCCTCCTGGTAGCAGGAATAAAACCCAGCTTCGTTCTTTGGATTGGTAGTATTACATCCGTGGAATCTTCCAGCCAGATCGAAGTCTCCCTCTGCTATCGGGTTCCGCACGTTTATATTGGCGAAGTCCTGCGCCTTCTGCCCGAATATCTGATAACCCTGCAACTGGAATGCCTCTTCGCCTGTGCTGGCCATTTCCTGTTTCAGTAACTTAGAACTCTCTTCGTCTCTGTCCGAATTCTTTCTACGATGCTCATACCATGCCAGTTGCTCGTCGGCCAACACGTATGGGTTAAGTATCCCAATCTCGCAGGTTGGGCAAATTAAACCAGATCTGTCTACCTTTTGAACGTAGCGGTAGTGATACTGTAAACATTCACTTCGCTGGCAGCGAAGCCACTCCGACTCTACTTTCTCCCTCATTCTAAACTCCGGCGTCTCAACCCTCCAGTTGACAGGCACCGGGCGGACTCTAGTTGCCTCAAAAAAGAACGGAAGGAATAGTGGATACCACTCAGCCTCATCGCTCCCCAGCAATTCCATACAGCGCTTCCAGAGTTTATGCCCGTAACGGTTGGCCCCCTTAGCCGTTGATTCCAAAATAGCAAAGGTGTTCTCGTCTTCCACAAGAGCATTCACCATGTCTTCATCAATAATCCCGCGAGCTACGTCCTCCGCATATTCCGTAAACTCAGAAACGTGTACGGCGCTTAACCTTATTCCCTGCCCGACGCCAGAAGAATTTGCTCCTCTGACGAACACCTTACTGTTTAATCCAGGATCAATGCTCCTTAAGTCTGGCTTGGGATTGTCGAAGTATAGAAGCTCGTCGGCCTTCCTCTGGGCGCACATCGGCTTCATCCACCAGGGCATATTATCGTAAATGAAGCACATGATGGGGAACAGAACATCCGAAGTATGGGCCTTGTCGTAAGAGACTACGAGGGCATTTATGTTTGTAAAGAACATCGTGCGCCAAGCTATAAGCGCCTCTATTAGTGTCGAGCACCCTAACTGCCGGGCTTTTATGATTATAATCTTTTGTGGCTGTTTCTTAGCCTTCATTTCAAGAACTTTTTCCAATATAAGTTCCTGGGCCGGTAACAGCGTAAGTAATTGATTTCTTAGCTTTTTGGTAGTGATCCAGAAGTAGTTTCTGGCCGCATACACGAAGTCGTTCCGGCAGTGTTCGAGTTCGCGGAGGATGACCCTGACCTCGGATGGGGTGAGGTTATCGGGTTGATTGAATTTATCTTCTTGATTCAGGTGCTCGATAAGCTGAGCAACCTCAAGGTCTTGGTGCCAACGGGAGTCGGCCATACACACGCCCTTACTCTGGGGTTACGTCGATCACGTTTTGGGAAGCGGACAAATTCCTTTTCTCCAACTTACGGACAAGGGACTCGAAGCTGACGGAGGTGTTATCGGTCTTGTTGCTGTTCTGCTGGAGTAGGTTGTTGGTGACAGTGACGCCCCCTGGCGGCTTGATGAGGTTCACAATTTGCAGGGCCAACTCGATACAGCGCACGTTGCCGTCTTTGATCTTCTGGCGCAATCCTATGAACGCCTCTGTGAGCATAGGGTCAATGTTCTCTATAAGATGGCGCTCTGGGATCTTGGCGATGTTCTTGCGCGTAACCTTGATGGCGGAGCGGCTGATGGAGGGGGTAGTCCCCCCAGTTGCGCCGCTCTGGTTCGTTATCCCCAGGAAACTGGGGTTTGTGGACTGATCCGCCATACATTGTTAGGAATCGCGGGGGACCTTCCACGGAGAATCATTCCCATACATGATTGGCTCTTGGATGGATACCCCGCCATCGCAGACTACCCCGGACGTGCGTAAGTTGTCCAGTTTGCATTTACCAAAGACACCGGAGTTGCTAAATAAGGAGTCTATCTCTAGCTCGGCCATAGACGCCAAAAGCTGTCCCATGGCGCTGCCCAATTTCTTCCTGCGCTCCACCTCTTCGGGATGGGCCAGATCGTAACGGTGGTGCTGCTCTATACATAACTCACTCCATCGTGTTGAAGCCTGCCGCTCCCAAGAATCTTCTGGCATAAAGTCGGCCAGGGAATACTCATCCCCGTCAAGAATCCCGGTTGCCTGGATCTCGTCCATCAGGACGCGGATCTCCTCGTCGCTCAGGGTGGTGACATCGGACTGATAGTAGCGCGTCATTCCACTCCTTATTTATTGAACTTCGATGCCGCTACCCCCGCGACCGGCGCTCCCCACTGGCTCAAGTCGTTACCTGAAGCCTGCTCGTCGGTTGTGTTCCATGGGGTGCGCTCCTCCTGTGTCCCTCGGATCGTCTCGTCTAGGGATTGCGGTGGGGGGATGGCGAACTTCGGTTCTATCTTCCGGCGCTCAGAGGTGTAGCGGGCATTGGCTTGCGCTGTAATCTCGTCCAGCACTCGCTTCGGGTTCATGTCCGCATCGGACGTGGACACTACCACACTAACGCATTCTGCTGGATCGGACACCCCCGGCTGTGCGTAACTGATCTTTACTGTCGGCATGTAGATGCCGCCATTTCGAATGTCGGCAAAGCTCTCCCCAGGCCCTCTCTGAATGCTTCGGGCCAATGTGATTGGGGCTTTACACCCAAGAGGATGGACTTGCAGGGTAGCTGGGAGGTTCTTGCTGTAGTGCTCAAACATCTCCTCTTTAGTGAAATTCTCTAGGAATCCCACCGTAGGCTGTTTGGGCTTGAATCTCTCCGAGACGTCGGCAGCGTCCCTCGCCGTGGGGAGGATGATGGCTGGGTCTGCGGGAGGAAGCTCTTGTCTGGATACAGACTCGATTGCCGGGCTGGTAGTGGTTCCCGCCACCTCCAGCGCCATCGCAAACATATCTGCGAAGTCGTCCATCTTCGCTATGAGATGGTCCGCGAAGGCTTCTACGGTTTGGAACTTCTGCCCTGCTTTCAGGGTTCTAAGGATGATGGGTTTGAATTGTTTGGGGGTCATTCCAACTCCAGAAACTCGCGGGTCAACGCTGCCTTCGCACACTCCAACATACCTATCATTTGCGACAGGACGCGAGGAGAAGAAGTGCTCCAACAGAGATCGCCCGTCTCGTCGGTCCAGATGACCATAACCCTTGTCGGCTCGGCTTTTCCGAACTCTTCCAGACAGCCCATCAGAGTCTCAGACGGGGATCGCGTGGCTACGGTCTCACTCATAGAACCTCATCGTGCACAGCAAATAGAAAACCGTCGAGTCTTCCTTCTGCTCGCATATTGGAGAAAGTTCATAGCTTACTTGAAAACTACTATGCGGGATACGGACCACGTTACCACTTTTTACGTCTAAGATAGACACGCCATGACCGTCATTAAACTGGACAAACCCTTCGGGTAGGTATTCGTTTTCAACAATCTTCAGATCGGTCAGGTCACCCATGTCACTCCATTCCCAAGTGCGGTAGCGCCGCCTGTTCCGCGATCCGCCCTTCGGCTATCTCCTTAGCCCTCTCGATACCAACAGAGGGGTCTTCGGCTAGGACCTGCGCCACTTCCCAATGCAGGCTGGCGTCCTCTTCTTTGGTGTAGTCCACGCCCGCTTCCGTCTCTCTCGGCTTCACTACGACGCCAACGAAGCGATCAATCGAGTCTCGGAGCTTCGCCACTTCAATAGCGATGGCCCCGGCTGCGTTGCCATGCCCTGCGATGAGTTTGGGGATGTCGCTCAGATCCTTAGCGACAGAGGAAAGGGTCTCGACGGCCTTACAGAACTGCTCCTGGACTTCGATCTGCTTCTTTCGGCTGCGGTACATCCAATAGCCGCCAACGGCCAATGCCACTAGGAAAAGGCAGAAGCAGAACGTACCAAAGATGGCCAACAGAATTGTTTGCATTTTCGCCCAACATCAGTGTACTGTGGATTTATGGATAGCACAATCCCCACTCCCAAGAAATTAGGCCGTAAAGCCCTGCCAGAAGAAAAGAAACGAGTGAGGATTGGATGCAGGGTTTCTCCCCAAACTATGTCTTTCCTATTAGAAAAGACCGCCGTTCAAGGTTGCAGCATGGGTAAGGTTATTGATTTTGTGGCGGAAGCGTGGCTCAAGGCTGAGCGCCCACAGCCGTTACAAAGCGAGTGAGCCGCGTCTTGCAACTTGCCCAAGGCTGTTTTCAATAGCAGCTTGGCTGTGGCCGTACCAATCCCCATCATCTCCGCAATCTCCGCAGGCTCCATCTCCTCATTCCCATACGCCAGATCAATCGACTGCCTCTCCGTCTGTGTGAGATGAGCGTCTGACATGATGGTGGAGATTTCTAACTGTATGGATTCTAACTCGTTATACGTGTCGGCCCGATCAGACGAAAAAAAAGAGTCAGTGTAGTCCTGACTCAAGTATTCGTCGCGGAGGCTGGGGTTCGAGCTTCCTCTCGCCGTCTGCCCCTTTGGCGTCCCCATTGAAACGAAGCGCTCTCGGTAGAGCATCGTATGGGTTTCGCCTGGGGCTAGGCGCGTTATCAAGTGTTGGGATCGGAAGAAGTCTAACACCCGGCCCCCTACGCGCTGGACAGCCCAGATCCAGAAGGAAGCATAGGGGTCTTTTCGTGTTTCGTTGGCCACAACCCCCAACACTGGCGACCAGAAAATTACGAGGTCAGCCACCCGATTAAGTTTCTTTTGGAAGGCTTGAAGGTCAGGATTGTAGGATAGGCAGCAGCGCCACAATGCCAGTCTCGCCTCGGATCTGGCTTCTTCCTGATAGGTCAACGCCCCTGATACGCGATAGCTCCAACAGAGCCTTTCGGCTACCCTGTCAGCTTGAGCCATGTGCTTATCAAAGAGTGTTTGGGGCTCCACCAGCATTAAGCATACATCGAACTATAATTCCTATTCAAGTCTTATCCTTGAACAAAAGCCCCATCTGTGGTTTTTTCTTGGCCTTCGCCGGAGGGCCGCTGCTTTCTTGTTGCACACTAAGGGTAGGCTGCGACCGCGCCCGCGCTGCTTCGGTTATTATAGCCATAGCCGCATCGCGCCGCCACTTTTCATAGGGGACTGCCCTTTCATCGGCGGGCGCATCCCATCCTTCATCAGTCCATTTCAAAGCGCAAGCACCCCTTCGGCTTCGTCCATGTATTCATCCCACGTCTGGCACTTCAGAATACGCAGCGTCTCGGGGTGGTAGTAAAAGCACCGGCCCCCAGTCACGCTGTCAGCGCTGGCAAGGTATTCGTTCAAGATGTACTCGTCCATCGCGTCCAGTTTCAGCGCCTTATAATAAGGTTGCGAGACGCGAATCAGCCATTTGCCGATAGGTACGGCAGTATCCCCGGTGGGCCGAAGAAAACGGACTTTACCTGCGGGATGGTCTTCAAACAGGCTGGGGTCGTCTTTGGCTGGCATGTCTCTGGAACCACTCCCCAAGTGCTTCCGTGGTTTGTGCGGCATTCCCTTGACAGATCTCCAGGTGCTTCCTCGTTAGAACCGTAGCGTAGTCGTCGCCAACCCCGCCGTCCTCTGCGCTCAAGTTCAGCCAGTATCCACAGCGCGTACACAGCACTCGTCGCGGCTCATCACAGTAGCCGTGGTAGAGGGTCGGGTTGATTTCTAGTGCTTCCATGTCTGCATCCAGACTTTCTTAATTCCATCCTCGCTTGTCAATTAAGAAATGTCAAGACTAAAGCTACTTAACCCGGTGTATCTGCTTTTCGATCATCGACAGGATTTGCTTTCTCCCCGACGACCTGCCAACTACCCATCCAAGCCAGAAGGCATATACAGCTAACTGGACGGCTACGGCGATCCATTGTGGCGTGCTCATTGCTGGTTCACCACATACTGCCCGTCAGCATTCTTGACTACGGAACTTAGATGCCACGATGCTTGTTCGAGTTTCGCAAACTCGTAGCCCTTGTATTGGTGGACGCACAGCATGTTGAAGGAAACAACGCCGTAGGCCAACTCCCCTTCCTTAGCTTTGTTCGTCAACTTGGGGAAGTGGTAGTACATTGTGTAGCCCAAAGACTCCACCAGTTTCATCAGTTCGGCGGCGCGGCAGGGCCGTCCATATGGATTGTTCGCGTCTGGGGGGATGGCCTCGAAGTTATTCTCCAGGTAGAGGTACGGCTGATCCCGTTTGATTGTTTCCAGCGCCCCTTTGACAACATGGATCTCCATGCCTTCGGTGTCGGCGATGA